>JAEEGI010016018.1_pt1 | contig 15528 bp, 12 predicted proteins | sample 8958751 | NCBI WGS metagenome assembly JAEEGI01 (sample SAMN16246545, study PRJNA631951) | gut metagenome | biome: gut microbiome; feature: rumen; material: KS-attached | host: Bos | place: Iran: Karaj | collected 2018-10
TCTGCCCGATGCCACTTTCCAGCCTCGCCGTTACTATCAGGTGTATGAGCGCAAGCACGGCTTCCTGCCCAACCTGAGCGTGCTCGACCTGCTGTTCAACATGGGGCCTGAGAGCATCTTCTACCTATAAAAACGTGAAAAGCGGTCTGCCAAACGTCTGGCAGACCGCTTTTTTTACTTTTTATATCGACCACGAATTAAACGAATATGACGAATTTTTTAAAGATGCAGCCGAATGTCACGAATTGCTACTTACCACTTGTCTTTAGTCGTGATGTCGTCGGCCCAGCGGTGATCCTTCGGGAAGGGTTGTCCGCCCCATGCCTTCACCTGTGTCCAGGGCTCAGCCTTGCAGGTCCAGAAGTCGTGGTCGGCAGGCAAGCCGAGCGGCATGAGTGAGAGCGAGGTCATGTAGAGCGAGCCGTTGTTGGTGTACCAGTCGGCAGTCTCGGGCTGATGTCCGCAGAAGCCGATGGTCAGGAAGCCGGCATCGTTGTAGTTGTTCTGCTGGTCATACATGCGGTGCATCACCTTTGTGAGGGCTGCGCGAACCTGTCCGTTGCTCAGGTCCTTCGGCAACTTCTGATACCAAGCCAGCAGGGCCAGCGGTTGCAGGGCAGCCATGCGGTAGGGAGTGGAGCGGCCAATGACGGGGAAAGTGCCTTCGGGCGAAATGAAGCGCTCCAGGATGATGGCAAACTTCTGCGCACGTTTCATGGCGCGGTCGTAGTATTTCTTGTATTCCAGGCGAGTGCCGTTCTGCTTGGCATCGATCATGTTCTTCAGCGTCTCCAGATACATGGCGTGGAACACATACGAGGTGTAGTAGTCGAAGGCAAACACAGGGCCGTCGGCATACCATCCATCGCCCACGTACCACTCCTCGGTCTTGCGGATGGGCATCATCACGCGGAAGTCGTCGTACTCCTTCAGTCCGGCAGCCTTGGCAATGAAGCTCTCGATGGTCGATGAGAAGAGGAACCAGTTGGTGTAAGGCGGCTCATACTTGCGCAGCATCTTGAACTCTTTGATGTAGCGCTCCTTGGTCTGCTGATCCAGCGGCACCCACAGCGCATCGTAGGCACGGATGAACGACTCGGCAATGTAGGCGGCATCCACCAGGTTCTGTCCTGACGCACCCCATACGAGATAGTCGGGCGACTCTGGATCGACCGAGTGCTTATACGAAGCCAGCGCCCACTCGCGCAGTTGCTTGCGCTGCTCCAGTTCCTTGCGGTCGGCATCGGTGGGGTTCAGCGGCAGCGTGTCGGGCAGTGCCAGCCACGGTGCTATGCCAGCCATCAGTCGTCCGAAGGTCTCCATATACACCACCTTGCGGTTACGGTTGTCGAACGAGGGCGAGAACTCTGTCTTCATGTTCTTTTGCAGCTCGCCCTTGGCCATGTTCTCCAGTACGGGCTGAGCCATCTTCCATGCCTGTTCCACCCAGTACTCGCGTTCGGTCTGCTCTTTGGCCTGCTTCTTCTTGGCTGCATCGGCTGGAACAGTCACCAGCACGGCCAGCAGCATCACTACACTAAAAATAGCTTTTTTCATGATTGTGGATAGTTTTAGTTGGTTATTATTGGATTACTTTAATAATTCGAGTGCTTTCTTCACGATCTCGCTGTCTTCATAGAAGATGCTGTAGTACTCGCTCATGTCCCACAGGTCGCGGGCGATGAGTGCCTTCAGTTGCAGGCGCAGTGTGGGCAGCGTGCGTTGCAGTTCTTCGTCGTCCTTGGGCTTCACCTTCTGTTTCTCGCCCTCGCGCATCACGTTGTCGATGAGCGACTGAGGCACCTCAAACTGCTCCTTGAATAGTTGGAAGGAGGGGTATTGCTTCAGCAGCTTCTTGCGGTTCTTGTCCATATAGCGCAGGTTCTGTGAAACGACGGCATTCTTAGCCACCAGTTCGCGGTGCAGACGACTGTAGTGCGTGGTGTCGAGGGGGATGAAGTGGTCGGGCATGATGCCGCCTCCGCCATAGACCAGGCGCTTCTCGTGGAGCGTGTAGAACTTGAGCGAGTCGGCAAAGTGGATGGAGTCCTTATTGGTGAGCTCGCCGTGCTTCAGCCGGTTCATCACGTCCATGGCATAGTCCTTTTGTTTGCCTTTCACGTAGGGCTTCTGAATGCAGCGGCCCGAGGGAGTGTAGTAGTGGGCGATGGTGAGGCGAATCATGGAGCCGTCGGGCAGGTCGATGGGGCGCTGCACCAGTCCTTTGCCGAAAGTGCGGCGACCAACCACCTGGCCCCGGTCCTGATCCTGAATGGCACCTGTCACAATCTCAGCTGCCGAGGCCGTATATTCATCGACGAGCACCACCACGCGACCGTTGCGGAACATGCCTTGGCTATCGGCTCTATACTCCTGCCGGGGAACACGGCGCCCCTCGGTATAGACAATCAGCTCTCCCTCCTGCAAGAACTCCGAGGCAATGTTTGCTGCAGCTTGCAGATAGCCGCCGCCATTGCCTTGCAGGTCGAGAATCATGTCGCGCATGCCCTTGTCCTGTAGCCGGCGCATGGCTTCCATGAACTCATTGTAGGTAGTGGCTCCAAAGTTGCCTATGCGGATGAGGCCCACTGTGGGTGTCATCATATACGCGGCATCAATGCTCTTCACGGGAATCTTGTCGCGCACCACGTTGAAGTGCAGCGTGTCCTTGATGCCCGAGCGCACCACCTTCAGCCGGGCGATGGTACCCTTCGGTCCGCGCAGTCGGCGCATAATCTCTTCGCGGCTCATCTTCACGCCTGCGATGGCAGTGTCGGCCACGCCCACAATGCGGTCGCCTGCCATGATGCCGGCCCGTTCCGATGGTCCCTTTGTGATGGTCTGAATCACGATGAGCGTGTCCTCCATCATGTTAAACTGCACGCCGATGCCCTCGAATGAACCGTTCAGCGGTTCGTTCATCTGCTTTACCTCCTTCGGATTGCTGTAGCTGCTGTGTGGATCCAGTTTCTCCAGCATGCCGCGAATGCCGTCTTCAATGAGCTTGTTCTCATCCACGCTGTCAACGTAGAGGTTGTTGATAGCCATTTCGGCAATACTCAGTTTGCGCAGGTATTCCTGCGTAGTGTGCTGGGCAAAGGCAGCCACGGAGTTCAGCAGTACAAATGTAGCTATGAATAATCGTTTCATTCTCTTTTCCAGTTAAATACAATATGAGTTGCAAAATTACATTTTTTTTCCTAAAATGGCTCTTAACGTTTCATAAAAATTGGGATTTCCCGTGTTTTCTGAGCGGTGGCGGCTATTTCACGTTATGGTTTAGGTTATATCATCATGCGATTTAGGCTAAATCGCGTGATGATTTAGCCTAAATCGCTTCACCATCTTGCCTAAATGGTGTTGTGAAATAGCCTAAATCGCAAAGAGTGTCCATATCAAACAGTTTCTGTTATAAAAATTAGATGCTATTTTTGCGATTTTGTTAAAAAAATAGTCTATACTTTGAATTTTCGTAAGGAAGTAGTACCTTTGCCGCTCCAATACTGAAAGATGGTATTAGGGAATAGTACCCCATCTTATTTTTTTATTAGTATTTTAAAGAACATGAAAAAGATTTATTTAAAGGGAATGGCCGTATTTGCACTGATGGTGATGACGGCACTGACAGTTGCCTCATGCGGTGATGACAAGGAAAATTCGGATCCGAATCCGCAGCCCACAAACCCAGTATTAACAGGTATTGAATATAAGTTGAAGTTCACTGTGGATCAGGTGACCCCCGCTGACCTCATGCCTGTGAAGTTGGCTTACTATGATGGCGCCGGTCAGTTGCAGGTGAAGGACGTAACTGCACAAGAGGATAACCTCTCGGTAGTCTATAAAAGCAATTCTGTGCAGCAGGGCTTCGCTATTGTGCGTATGCTGAAGAATGATTCTACTGCTTACAGGCATGAGTCCTACAATGTGAATGTTTATGCCGAAGGTACAAAGACCTATGTTTATGACAACGGTACAAAGAAAGAATTAAAGATGATTCCAAACGCTGGTGCGTCTTCTGTGATTAGTGACGGCACAATAAGCGACATGTCCTTGATGCCTATCATGATTGGCGGTTCTATGCTGAAGGTAGCTATGGGGGATAGCATTATCAACAAATATGTGAAGTTGAACCGTAATTACCTGAACTATCTCGCTTATTTTGCCAACGAGCAAGGTTCCTCAACTAGTATCACCGCTGAGGTGAAACAGAAGTTAGGAATGCAGAATAGGGAACGCAATTAATATGATTATGATATGATAAGAAAAAAGGCTCACGAACGACGTTTGTTCTTGAGCCTTTTCTTATTGTACCTATTTCTTTACGATGACTGTAAAGATACAGTTCATTGTATGTTCTCTTCCTCTTCAGGCCTGTCTTCCTCAATGACAAGGTTGTCGATGATGAAGTTCTGGCGCTCCATGGTGTTCTTGCCCATGTAGTATTCTAAGAGCTTCTGCACCTGGTCGGTCTTGTGCAGGGTGACCTGTTCCAGTCGGATGTCGGGACCTATGAATCCGGCAAACTCCTCAGGCGAAATCTCGCCCAGGCCTTTGAATCGCGTGATTTCGGGATCTGGACCCAGCTCTTGAATGGCTGTGACACGCTCCTCCTCGTTGTAACAGTAGCGCACGATGAAGTCGCTCTTTTTTGCGTCTTTCTTGGCATCCTCCTGGGCCAGCACATTCTTATTCTTGATCTTTGTGCGACGGTTACGAACACGGAACAGGGGGGTCTGTAGCACATAGACGTGACCCTTGCGGATGAGCTCAGGGAAGAACTGCAGGAAGAAGGTGATGATGAGCAGACGGATGTGCATGCCGTCAACATCGGCATCGGTAGCCACAATCACTTTATTGTATCGCAGGGTGTCGAGCCCATCCTCAATGTCGAGGGCTGCCTGCAGCAGGTTGAACTCCTCATTTTCGTAAACCACCTTCTTGGTGAGTCCGAACGAGTTGAGTGGCTTTCCGCGCAGCGAGAACACGGCCTGCGTGTTCACGTCGCGGCTCTTGGTGATGCTGCCGCTGGCCGAGTCGCCCTCAGTGATGAAGATGGACGATTCTTCCTTTCGGTCGTTCTTCACGTCGCTGAAGTGGATACGGCAGTCACGCAGCTTGCGGTTGTGCAGGTTGGCTTTCTTGGCGCGCTCGCGTGCCAGTTTGGTCACACCAGCCATTGCCTTTCGCTCGCGCTCGCTCTCCTGAATTTTCTGTAGCATCACCTCGGCGGTGTCGGGATTCTTGTGCAGGTAGTTATCTACCTCTTGCTTGATGAAGTCGCCCACATATTTATTAATAGATGGTGGGGCGGGGTGGTCGGCATCGACCTGTGTAGGCATGGGAGCCATGGTGAGTGAGCCCAGCTTGATCTTTGTCTGGCTCTCGAACATGGGTTCTTCAACGTTCAGCGCAATGGCAGCCACGATGCCGGTGCGTATGTCGCCATACTCGAAGTTCTTCTGGAAGAACTCCTTGATGGTCTTGGCTATGTGCTCCTTGAAGGCGCTCTGGTGGGTTCCTCCCTGCGTGGTGTGCTGTCCGTTGACGAACGAGTAGTATTCTTCACCGTACTGGTTGGCATGGGTAAAGGCTATCTCGATGTCGTCGCCCTGTAGGTGGATGATGGGGTAGAGTGCATCGCTGGTCATGCGGTCCTTGAGCAGATCTTCCAGTCCGCGACGGCTCAGGATGCGCCGTCCGTTGTACATGATGGCCAGTCCGGTGTTCAGGTAGGTATAGTTGCGGAGCATGTTTTCCACGATGTCGTCGTGGAAACGATAGTGCAGGAAGAGTGAGTCGTCGGGTTCGAAGAAGATGTAGGTGCCGTTCTCGTCTTGCGTGTCTTCTGTGGTGTCGCTCACGAGCTTGCCTCGCTCGAAGGTGGCGCGTCGCACCTTGCCATCGCGGAATGAAGCCACTTCGAAGTGTGTGCTGAGAGCATTGACCGCCTTGACACCCACGCCGTTGAGACCTATTGACTTCTTGAAGGCTTTCGAGTCGTATTTGCCACCCGTGTTGAGCACACTGACGGCCTCAATCATCTTTCCCTGTGGGATGCCTCGTCCGTAGTCGCGCACCGATACCGACATGTTGTCGGTCACGGTAATCTCTATGCGGTCGCCAGCCTTCATCTTGAACTCGTCGATGGAGTTGTCGATGACCTCTTTCAGCAATACGTAGATACCGTCTTCAGCCAGTGATCCGTCGCCCAGTCGGCCAATGTACATGCCGGGGCGCAACCGTATGTGCTCAGTTCCAGTGAGGGTTCGGATATTGTCGTCGGTGTAGTCTGCGCCAGCGGTGTCCCCTAAGTTTGGGGATTGGGGGTCTGTGCCAACATTTGAGTTCTCGTAATATTCTTCCATAATCGTTTGTAAGGTCGTTTGTTCAGACCCCTAACCCTTTAATCTTGGGGGCTAAGGGTCTTCTTGTAGCAACGGCGGTGCTTGTGCTGCTCGTTGTCGAAGTACTGCCACTGCTGTTGCACGGCGGTATTGGTCTCCATGTGTACGTGGCTCTCGCCCCATTTGAAGCCATACTTCTGATAGGTGGGTATCAGGTGATAAAACAGTAGGGCATTGGCTCCTTTGGCGCGGTATTCGGGCAGTACGCCGATGAGTAGCAAATCCACCACGTCGGTCTTCTTGAAGTAGAGTGCGCGCATGACGTGCCACCATCCGAAGGGCCACAGCTTACCGTTGCGGCACTTCTGCAGGGCTCGGGTGAGCGAGGGAATGGTGATGCCCACGCCTATCACGTCGTGGTCGGGCGTGTTCCAGTCCTCAATCAGGCAAAGCATGTCCATGGAGAGGAACTTGAAGTATTGCTCCACATACTCAGTAATCTGTCTGTCGGTCATCTGCGAGTAACCGTAGAGGTTGGCGAAGGTCTTGTTGATGACGTTGAACACCTTTCGTCCGTACTGTTCGGGTCCGAACACCTGTTTGCGGGTGATGTTGGCTACGTGCAGGTTATATCTCTGCATGGTGAGCTCGGCCACGCGTTTCATCTTCTCGGGCATACCTTCCTTGGGTACGAACACCTTGTACTCCACATAGTCGTTGTCCTTCTCGTAGCCCTCCATCTGCTCCATGTGCTGTGGGTAGTAGGGATAGTTGTAGATGGTGGCCATTGTGCCCAGCTCCTCGAAGCCCTTGGTGAGCATGCCCTCGGGGTCCATGTCGGTGAAGCCGAGCGGGCCGATGATTTCCTTCATGCCCCTTTCGCGCCCCCAGTCCTCAACGGTCTTGAGCAATGCGCGCGACACCTCGATGTCGTCAATGAAGTCAATCCACCCGAAGCGTACGCACGGGCGGTTCCATTGTTCGTTATATCGCTTATTGATGATGGCTGCTACGCGTCCTGCCAACTTGCCGTCTTTGTAGGCCAGAAAATAATCGGCTTCGCAAAAGTCGAAGGCGGGATTTTTTTCACGGCTTAGTGTTTCCAGTTCGTCACTATACAGGTTAGGGGCATCAAATTTGTTGCCTTTGTAAAGGTCGTAGTGCAGTTGGATGAAGTCATCCAGTTCTTTCTTGGTATTTACCTTTTTTATTTCTACTGACATACGTAACGCGTTATGAATGAATAAAAAACAGCACAAAGATAATGCTTTTCTATAAAAAATGGCTATAAAAATTTGTTTTTTATCAATATTAAACGTAATTTTGCCATCAAAACGTAATACGATCACTAAAAGCACTAAATAAAAACCCTATTACAATGAACAAGAAGCTATTGATGACCGCAGCTTTTTCCTTGCTGCTGGCAGGTGCCGTTCAGGCACAAGGAGAGAAAAAGGAACTTTTGTCCTACTCTTTTGTTGAGTTACAAGGTGGACTTCAGATGACATCGACCGATGCTAAGATGACGAAGCTCTTCACACCTACGGCTGCAGTGTCTTTCGGCCATTACTTCTCGCCTGTTGTTGGTGCTCGAATCCACGTGAACGGCTGGCAGGCCAAGGGCGGATTCGATGACCTGGACCAGTATTACAAGTGGAAGTACATTACCCCTAATCTTGACCTGATGCTGAACCTGACCAACCTGATTAGCAAGAACAAGTCGGGTAGCCATCCGCTGAATGTGATCCTGTTGGGCGGTGTGGGTCTGAACTATGCCTGGGGCAACGATGACCTGAAGGGTCTGAATGTACATTCTACTCGCGTACCGCTGGCATGGGACAAGAACCGTCTGAGCCACAACCTGCGCGCCGGAGTGCGTTTGGAGACCAATGTGACGAAGCCTTTCGGCGTTTCGCTTGAGGTGAATGCCAACTCTGTGTCTGACCGTTTCAACTCGAAGACCAATGATGCCGATGACTGGCAGTTCACTGCCATGCTGGGCATCTCGTATCGCTTCTGCCACAGATATAAGGAGCCTAAGTTCGTGAAGAGAATGGTCGATGTGATTGATACCATCCTCGTTGACGAGCCCACCATCGTCAAGGTGATGGAGAAGCGCCCCGCTTTCCGTATGGAGCAGAAGAGCATTGAGAAGGTCATCTTCTTCAAGATAGCCCAGACCGATGCAGACAAGGCAGCAGGCATCAATGCTGCTATTGCTGAGGCTGCCGCTCTGATGAAGACATCGGAAGATGCTACCTTCACCGTCACGGGTTATGCTGACAAGGGCACTGGCTCGCGCTCTGCCAACAAGCGCTTTGCCAAGAAGCGTGCCGACGATGTGGCCTCCACGCTCACCAAGGAGCATGGCATCGATGCCAGCCGCATCAAGACCGACTCAAAGGGCGACACCGTGCAGCCTTTCCCCGAGAACGACAAGAACCGTTGCGTAATCATTACCGGTACGGGTACGTTCAAGGTAGAGTACATGGAGGATGTAGAGGTTGAGAAGCAGGTGATGAAGAAGGTGAAGAAGACCACCGTTCGCCAGGTTGAGGTCATGGAACAGGTGAACAAGACCAATAAGAAAAAGTGAATTCTATCATCTGAGATATTATAAAGAAACGGAAGGCATCGATGTCTTCCGTTTTTTTGATGTGTGTCTGTTTGGGCTATTCTTCTTTAGGTGGACAGCAGATGATGAGCACATGACTGCCATCGGAAAACGTGGTGGCAAAGATATAATTGCTGCCGCCGTCGTTCATTTTCAGTCGTTTCCGTAATTCGGCTACCGACAGGGGGAAGTTGCGCACGGTGATGTTGGCCTGTTTCAGGGGCATGACTTTCTCCTTCAACTCCTTCTTGTTCATGGAGGAGACGGCCAAGATGCGGAACTGCCTACCGGGGAAGTTGGCTACCAGTCGGTCGGAGACGAACAGGTGACTGTTCTGTGCTAATTGTTTTACAGGGAAAACACGGCAAAGCTCGGCGAAACAGCCGGCCTTCATGATGGAGGCGTTGGGTTCGTAGAGGAAGCCCCCTCCAACCTCCCCCGACTGGGGGAGGCTTTTTGTGTTGATGTATTCTGTTTGAAACAGGGTGTTGTCGTTGATGTATTCTGTTTGAAATAGAGTGTTGTCGTTGACGCAGATGAGGCGGAGAGGGGTGGGAGATTTTTCTTTGGAAAGGACGATGAGCAGTTCTTTGCACTCTCCACCTGTAGAGACGATGTGAATCTCGTTTACCCACTGTTCACCCAGGTCGTTCACCGTCTTGCGCCAGTCGAGCATGGGCGATAGCTTCAGCGTCACGAAGTCAGCCTTCTGTAGAAGTTCGTCACGTAAGGAGAGCACGTCGGGCGTGCAGTCGCTGATGCCATAGGTGCGGGTTCCGTGCTCGTTGCGACGGGCAGGGTCTATGAATATCATTGTGACGTGATGAATGGTGTGCAGATGCTCTGTTCCGTCAGCATTTACTACATGCGCTTTGCGGTTCATGACGCACAGGTTGTTCGATGCAATGGCACATAATTCGCTGTTCTGCTCTACATAGGTGGCCTCGTCAAATGCCTCACTCATGCAAGTGAAGTCAACCCCGAATCCTCCCGTCAAATCTGTCAGTGAGGTGGTTTCGCTGTACCCCTTTAGCAAACGTTGGCATACTTCATACTTGTAACGTGCAGTTGGCTCGCTGCTGCACTGCTCTAAGTTGAGATGGGGCGGATAGAGAATGTCGTCAAGGACTGCCCATGAGGGGAGTTTCTTGCGAGCCGTCTGCCTGCCTGCTATCTGTTGCAAGGCAGCGGTCATATCGACAGCAGTATCCTTAGAACCACGAAGCGCCAGTTGCCTGACATCGTCGTCGACATGCTGGCGCACGTAGAGGAGTGTAGCCTCGTTCATTCTCTTAGTCTATCGGATAATGATTTTCTTGCCCTGAAGAATGTAAATGCCAGGACGCAGCTGGCTGCTGCTGACCCTAACGCCGGAGAGCGTGTAGATGGATTGGTTGGCTGCAGCATTGACGGTTGTCGGAGCGCTGATACCCTCGGTGGACTCGTTCTGCTTCATTTTCACCTTAACCCCTGACAGTTGCATATTGCCGCTGCCATCATCTACATTGAAGGTGACGCTTTGGGCAGTGCCCGTCCATGTGAATCCGTTCACGGTGCCTACCGAGGCTGACAGAGTCTTGCTGGTCTCTTTGGCCAGTTGGAACTCCAGTTCGTTGAGCTCGCCATCAGTAACGGAAATGGTGAGAAGGTTCTTTTGGTAGAGCCTAATCTGCTCGTTGTTGACGAACTGGTTGCTTCCACTTCCTTTGGAGTATAAGACGGTCACACCGTTCTGCGTTCCACTATAGTCTCCCATATTGTTGCCTGAAAGTGAACCGTCGAAGCTCGTTCCGAAAAGGGAGTTGCCAAAAGCGATGAGACCCTCCACGGGGGTGACTTCGCCTCCACTGTTGGTGATGGTATAGGTGGCGGTTGTCTGATAGCTTGTCACACCGTCTTTCACGGTGATAGCCTTCAGCGTAGTGGTCTGGGTGAGCGTGATGGGCTGCTCGTAGAGATGACCGTTCACGGTGGCATTGCTTTGGTCGGTGGTGTAGTAGATGGTGGCTCCCTCGGTGGCCGAAGTCATGCTGACCACCACCTGATTGGCATAGCTGCCGCCTTCGGGTGAGAACACTGGCTGGCTGACGGTCGCTATATCGGGTGTGCTGCCGCCCTCGTAGTGGTCGTAGCTGAATGACTGTTCCTTCTTCGAGCCCCACACATAGTCCTCCAGTCCGGGATAATCAACGAAGGGGTTGCGGTTGCCCTGCACGTTCCACACGGCATTGTTGCGGGCGAGCTCCACCTCGTCGATGGGGTCCTGTTTCGACCATCGCATCAGCATGGTGAGATACCAGTCCATGAAGCCGGGATACTTGCTCGTTGAGAACACGCTGTGTCCCCAGCCAGTAGCCAGATTCTCATAGCAAGTCACCATATAGAAATAAATGCGGGCCATGTCGCCCTTTATCTCGTCGTTGGGCTCGAACACCGTGCCTGAGTAGCCTGCCGTCTTGCAGGAACCCAGCTTGGAATAGCCGTTCTTCGACTGCTTTTGTATTGTTCCTACTTCAGCCAGCGGATAGTTAGAGCGCATTCCGTTTACCCAACAGTCGGTAGGCACCACCTGCACCACGTCCGACTTGGGCAGACCGCTGTCGAACCAGCTCTGCGGAACGGTGTGTTCACGGTTCCATCCGGCACCCTCGGCTGAGTTGCCGCCCTTGTCGTTCCATGTGTAGTTGGTGGCGTTCGAATACCAGTCGCGCAGGTAGCCGTCGGCTCGCTTGTCGGTCTGTTTGTAAGCATCGTAGAGTCCGTCGTAGCCTACGTTGGTGTGGGGCGAGATGATATTGTAGAGTGCCGTCTTCAGCGCGGCACCGCTCTTTCCGTTGGCATTCTGGTAGTAGGTTCCGCTGTTATTGGGACCTTGTGCCTGCGCACTGAGTGCGATTGCGAAGAATACAGTGAAAAGGAGTAAAGATTTCTTGTTGATCATAGCTGATACGTATAGTTTTAGATGACAAAGATAAGGATAAAAAACGAGATAGGGTGAAAAATGAATAGAAATCATTGTAAATGAGCCGTTTTTTAAGTTTGTTAACCCAATTGGCCACAAAAATGTAGTACCTTTGCAACCATGAACTATCAAACGCATACTTGCAAGAACGGACTGCGCGTCATTCATTTGCAGTCGCAGTCGCCCGTCATTTTCTGTGGCATTGCCGTAGGGGCGGGTACCCGTCATGAGGCTCCAGGCGAAGAGGGACTGGCCCACTTCTGTGAGCACATGGCCTTCAAAGGCACACGCAGGCGCACTGCCGTGCAGATTATCAACGCGCTGGAGGGCGTGGGCGGTGAGCTGAATGCTTTCACCAACAAGGAAGATACGGTCTATTATGCCGCCACCACGCGACAGCATTTCCGTAAGGCTGTCGATGTGCTCTGCGACATTGTGTTCTGCAGTCAGTATCCTGAGCATGAGGTGGAGAAGGAGCGTGAGGTGGTGTGCGACGAGATTGAGAGCTATGAGGACTCGCCCTCCGAACTCATCTTCGACGAGTTTGAGAATCTGCTCTTCGAAGGGCATCCGCTGGGGCATAACATCCTGGGAACAAGCGAGCGTGTGAGACACTACACGGGGGCCGACGCGCAGCGATTCACACGCAGGCACTATCGCCCCGACAATAGCATCTTCTTTGCAAGTGGCAACATCGACTTCGATAAACTGATAAAAATCTTAAACGCATCGGACGGCTCGTTAAACGCATCGGACGGCTCGTTAAACGCATCGGACGGCTTGTTAAACGCATCGGACGAATTACTAAACGCATCACTGCATTCTTTTACGGGGACAACGGTCGTGAGGCATCGCAACACCCACCAGGCTCATGTGATGATGGGAGCGCGTGCTTTTGCTGTCAGCGATGCCCGTCGCTGGCCGCTATTCTTGCTCAATAACATCCTGGGTGGACCAGGCCTGAACTCGCGGCTGAACCTGTCGCTGCGTGAGCGCAACGGACTGGTTTATACCGTAGAGAGCTCAATGACGAGCTATGGCGACACAGGGGTATGGTCGATTTACTTTGGCTGTGACCAGCACGATGTGAAGCGCTGCTGCCGTCTGGTGAGGCGCGAGCTGGACAGGCTGATGCACTCACCACTGACCGAAGGGCAGCTCAAGAAGGCCAAGCAACAGTTGCACGGACAGCTGACCATCGCTTCAGATAATCGCGAGCAGTTTGCGCTCGACTTTGCCAAGAACTACCTACATCATGGCTCCGAGCGTGACCTCAATGCCATCCTGGCCCGTGTCGATGCCCTCACTGCCGAGCAGTTGCAGCAGGTGGCTTGCGAAGTGTTCGATGAGGCCCGCATCCTCACCCTCATTTACGATTAGCCATTGAGGTGTGGAGTAAGGTGATATGCATTAAAAAAAGACCATTTCATCGCTGTGCGAGAATGGTCTTTTTTTAGTGTCTCAGGCTGCGGGACTTCTCAGCGGCGCTGCCTGATGAAGTGATTGTTTTAATTAAAATGATTTATTATAGAGAAAGCATAGAAATTCGTTGTCAATGTCGCCCGTGAGGTTGATAATGGTTGACTTGTCGTGTTGAGGCTCCTCACAGAGCATGATGAACTCGACAGTGTTGCCCTTCCGGTCGTTGCGGGTGTAGAAGATGCCGTGCTGCTCCTCGGTGCGATACTCCTTTCCGGCTGTGAAGCGCTGCGAGTTCTTCTTCAGCAGTTCGAGCGCCTTTTCGTAATGGTCGGCGTTGCCGGTGATGATGCGTGCACTCTTCAGCTTGGCTATGGCCTGAATGATATTGTCGGAGCGGTTGTCATCGTGCATTTTCACGAGTTGCTCCATCATCTTCGGACTCACGGTGATGCATTTCAGCGTAGAGTCGGCCTGATGTTGTTTCATGAACTTCTCGGCGAAGTCAGGTGAGTGCTGTGCGAAGGCCGCTACCTGCATGAGCACTGCCATCAGGAGTAAAATAATCCTGCGCTGTTTCATCTCACTTCTACATGGAGTGAATCGAGTGCCACTGAGTCAGCCCGCTGTGCATGGCTGAATCCGGAAGAGATGAGCTGTAGCGCATCTTCCATCTGGTCGTAGGCCACGGCAGGATCTTCGTAGGTGTCCTTATAGGCGGCATAGTTGATGTCGTCGGCCTGTGAGCGGTCGTGCTGGAAGGTAATGTTCATGGCATTGCCCAGTGTGAGCACGATAGCCACGACAGCGGCGGCACGAAGCAGAGGCTGCAGTCGCTGGTTCAGGCTGATGGTGCGTGCCTTGACCACTACGGGCTCTTCGATATTTGCCAGGATGCGCTGGTCGAAGTCGTCGCCCAGTGTGTCGTTTGGCTGCAGAGCTGCAAAGAGGGGGCGGTACTGTCGCAACTGCTGCGGCACTTCCTGCTCGTCCTGTGCGAAGAATGCGCTCAGGATATGCTCTTCCTGCAAGGTGGTCTCGCACTGGAAGTAGCGTTCTATCAGTTGTTCGATGTACTTATAGTCCATAATTCTCTGTTTCTAAATATTTTTGTCGGATGGCTTGTCGGGCTCGGAAGATGTTCACCTTCACCTGCTGCTCGCTGATGTCCATCACGGCTGCTATTTCTTTATAACTTTTTCCCTCGATGTCGCGCAGCTGTATGCAGGAGCGCTGTTTCTCGGGCAGTGAGTCGATGAGCTGTCGTACAAGCTGTATGCGATCGTGCTGCACGGTCTGCTCCTCGGGGTTGGAGGTATAGGAACGGTCGGGTGGGTCGTGGCTGTCGTCGAGCTGTATGTTCTGTGCTTCCGACTTTTTTGCCTTGTCGAGTGCCAGGTTTCGGCAGATGGTGAGGCAGAATGCCTCGATGGATTCAATCTCGTCCCACTGTTCGCGTCGGTTCCACACCTTTATCATCGTGTCCTGCACAGTGTCCTCTGCCTCCGCAGGGTTGAGAGTGATGCGGAGTGCCAATCTGTAGAGCTCATTTTTGAGCGGCAGTACGTCGGTGCGGAAATCGATTTTTTTCATCCTCTCAAGTAATAAGACGATTGAGTGAAAGAAAAGTTACAGGGGAGAGTGTTTTTTTTCGGAGAGCTCCGAGAACTCAGAGCTCTCAGAGAACTCAGAGTTCTCCGAGCTCGGAGCTCTCAGAACGCTTACTGCTCATACCCTCCGAAGCTGCCGCTATCGTCGTCGCTGCCTTGCTGGTCGTCGCGTTGCGGTTTCTTCTTCTGGGTCATGTTGCCGAAATTCCACGTGAGTTGCAGGTTGATGCGAGGGTCGCGCCAGTTCTTCTGGTGACGATAGAAGGTGGAACTCTCGGTGAAGTTCTCCCACTTGCGGGTGTTGAACACGTCGCGCCAGTTCAGGGCCAGGGCAAAGGCCTTGTTGAAGAAGGTCTTGCGAATGCCCAGGTCGAGCGAGCCGTTAGGATTGCGGTAGCCCTGGGTGATGACCGAACGCGAGCGGTAGTTGCCCGTAGCCTGTATGGAGATGTTGTAGGGCAGGATGACCGAGGCCAGTAAGCGGGCATCCCAGGCGAAGTTCTCGTCGCTCTCGCCCGTAACAAGCTGATTTTCGACATAGGTCTGGAAGCCGTCCAGCTTGTAGTAATAGGCATTGAC
>JAEEGI010016019.1_pt1 | contig 15528 bp, 13 predicted proteins | sample 8958751 | NCBI WGS metagenome assembly JAEEGI01 (sample SAMN16246545, study PRJNA631951) | gut metagenome | biome: gut microbiome; feature: rumen; material: KS-attached | host: Bos | place: Iran: Karaj | collected 2018-10
AGGCCAGATCTTCCTGTAACTGCTTGATATCCTTTGTGGTACGCAGACGGCTCAGGTAATCCGTGCGGCACGGGAACCCTTTGAGGCGCTCGGAGAAGGTTTTGTAGTGCTGCAGCGCCAGAATGGTGGTCGGCACAAGCACGGCCACCTGCTTGCTGTCGCAAACCGCCTTGAAGGCGGCCCGGATGGCGATTTCGGTTTTGCCGAAACCCACGTCGCCGCAGATGAGGCGGTCCATCGGATGGATGCTCTCCATGTCCTCCTTGACGGCGAGGGTCGCCTTGACCTGGTCGGGGGTATCCTCGAACAGGAAGGAACTCTCGAGCTCCTGCTGGAGATAGGTATCGCCCGAGAAGGCGAACCCCTGCGACTGCTGCCGCTGGGAATAGAGCTGAATCAGGTCTTTGGCGATATCCTTAACCTTGGCCTTGGTGGCGGCCTTCAGGTTTTCCCAGGCCTTGGTGCCGAGCTTGTAGATCTTGGGAGGCTCGTCGTCGCGCGAGCGGTATTTGGAGATGCGGTGGATGCCGTGAATGGAGACGAAGATCACGTCATTGTCCCGGTACTCCAGTTTGATGGCCTCCTGCACGCGGCCGCCGATATGGGTTTTGACCAGACCGCCGAACCGGCCCACACCGTGGTCGATATGCACCACATAGTCGCCGATCTGCATCGAAGTCAAATCGTTGATAGTCAGCCGCTCGCTCTTTTCCACGCGGCGGCGGATCTTGATCTTGTGGTAGCGTTCGAAGATCTGATGGTCGGTATAGAAACAGGTGCGGGAAGCCTTGTCGATATACCCTTCGTGAAGGGAAAGCGGAAGGAAGGCGGGGCGCACGCCGCTGCCGATATCGCGCAGAATCTGCTGGAGGCGGAGGGTCTGTGATTCGTTGGGGCTGAGAATCGTCACCTTGTATCCGGACGCCATTTTCTCTTCGATATCGCGGGCCAGGATTTCAAAATTCTTGTTGAAGGTGGGCTGGGGGATGACATTTCCCTCCCCGGCGGGCGCCAGGGTTGCTTCGGTTAAATCCCAGCGGACGGCACCCTCCGGGAGGATCTCCTCGAGGGCAACATACTCCGAATCGGCGTGGTTCTGCGAGAGGTCCGGAAAGATTTCCACCCGCTCCAGCTCGGCCGTGGAGAACTGGGTGTTGACGTCGAAACGACGGATCGAATCCACCTCCTCTCCGAAAAAGTCAATCCGGTAAGGCTGGTTGTCAGAATAGGAAAAAATGTCGATCAGGCCGCCCCGGACCGCGAATTCGCCCGGTTCGGAGACAAAATCGGCCCGATGAAACCCATTTTCAAACAACAGGTCTGTTACAAAACTATGTGAGAGCTTGTCTCCGCGGGAAATTTGTAAAACAGCCGCCTGTGTAGCGCCCTTTTTGAGCACTTTTTCCGCCAGTGCCTCCGGATAGCTCACGAGGATCTTCGCGGGGGCTGTTCCGGGGGTGGGCAGCGCGGCCAGATTGAAAGTCGCCTGCTGCAGCGCCGCTTCGAAATCCGCCGAATCCCGCTCGCCGGCCAGGTTGGTGAGCATGGAAATGGCAGCGGTGCGCTGTACCTTGGCGGTGGCCGTTTTCATCTCCGACTTGTCGGTAGAGGCCGGAAAGAGATAGACGGTGTTGTCGTCAAACCAGTTGTAGAGGTCGCTGGAGAGGAAATAGGCGCTCTTCTTGTCGGCGGCCACCAGCACGTGCAGGCGCGGCTGCCGGTGCGCCATCAGCACGGAAGCAACCCAAACCGCCTTCGCGGACAGGGTGAAGGCGTCAATATGCGGGGCTGTGATCGACTTATCGGACATCCAAACCGAAATCGAGAGAGCCGTAGAGGGCCTTCAGTGCTGCCGCATCGGGCTTGCCGGAGGCATACCAGCGGGCCGACTCCTGGTCAAACGCTTCAAAGACGGCCTGCTCCACCGGGGCGAGCCGCTGCAGATAGCCCGACCCTTCCGCATTGCACACTTCGGCAAAGTGGACGTAGTTCGGACCGCTGCCCCGCTTGATTGGGAAGACCTTGGCGCGGCGCGCCATCGCGGCGTTGCTCACCGGGCAGGTGCCGTCGGTTTCGCTGATGCGGGAAGTCACGGCGGGCTGATCTGCACCCGCAGCAACCATCGTCGGAACCGCCACGGAGACAGGCGGATAACCCAATACGACCCACATCACGGAGAGCAGCGGGTTTTCCCCGTTTTTCACCCCTTTGATCACCGCGGAAGAGGCGGTCGACTTGCGTGGGATGAAGTCCATGTCATAGGTCCAGCCATTCGGTGCGGCGGAGAGATCCTTGCGGAGATCCACCCCGAGAATCGGATGCGAATAATTGCGGGAGAGGTTGTCGAAAACCCACTGCGGGGTAATCTGGCCGCCGCTCAGCACGCGGGTGCGGAAGGTATTGTCCGCCGTGGCGTAGCGGATGTAGCCACCGCCGCCGTCCACTGTTCCGGTCGGGGAGAAATTGGTATAGACCTTATAACCCAGCGGGGCCACCGTGGGATCGTTGATGTCCTGCTTGGTCCAGCTGTAGCTGTTGGTTTCGTAGTAAGCGGCACCGCCCTGCGCGTCAATGACACCGAAATTGGTCTCGACGCCTAGGGGCTTGTTCTTGTTCAGGAAGTTCTCAAAGTCAGCCAGGGTCCGGCAGCTCGCCAGGGCCTTGTACATCACCTTACCTTCCTGGTCGTTCTCATCCTCCGGATACTTGCGCATGTTGGACGAGGCGGTATTGATGATGGCAAATCCGGCTTCGTTGACGCCCATCCAGGATTCTCCTTCTTCTCGAGATGCGTTGACAATGGCTATAAACGCATATTTAACATTTTTGTTACGCGAAATATAATCCACCCGGTTGTTCAGTTCCTGGGTGTCGCGATGTTTCCAGAGCAGCGGGCGGCCATCGGGGGTCAACCTGCCGGAAATAATGGCGGAGGTGCAGGCGCGGCTCTCGGGAAGGAGTGCCATCCAAAGAGAGCTGACCAGCGTCAGCAGAAAAACCAATTTTTTCATATTTATCTCTGTTTTTTAAAAAAGCATGGCGTCAGCCTCGCTTCGGTTTAAACCTAAATGCTTGTATGCCAAATCGGTAACAACTCTTCCCCGCGGCGTTCGCTGCAGGAAGCCCTCTTTGATCAGGAACGGCTCATAGACCTCCTCCAGGGTTTCCGGCTCCTCACTGATGGAGGTTGCCAGGGTTCCAAGTCCCACCGGACCGCCTTTGAATTTTTCAATCAGGGTGGTCAGAATCTTGTTGTCGATCGAATCCAACCCGCGTTTATCAATATTGAGCGCATCCAGCGCCATCTTGGCAATATCCTTGGTAATCACACCGTTGCCTTTGACTTGGGCAAAATCCCGGACGCGGCGCAACAGGGCGTTGGCAATACGCGGGGTTCCGCGGCTGCGAAGTGCAATTTCCTGGGCGGCCTGGTCTTCGATTTCAATATCCAGAATGCCGGCCGAACGCCGGACAATCTTGAAGAGCACATCTGCGTCGTAGTATTCCAGGTGGCAGGTGATGCCGAAGCGGGCGCGCAGCGGAGAGGTCAGCATCGAGACGCGGGTGGTGGCACCAATCAGGGTGAAGGGATTGATATTGATCTGTACGCTGTGGGCACCCGGACCCTTATCTACCATGATATCAATGCGATAATCTTCCATGGCAGAATACAGGTATTCCTCGATGATGGGCGAAAGCCGGTGGATTTCATCGATAAACAGCACGTCTCCCTCGTCGAGCGAAGTGAGCAGTCCGGCCAGGTCGCCCGGCTTGTCGAGCACCGGTCCGGAAGTAACTTTCATGTTGACACCCAGCTCGTTGGCCACAATATTGGCCAGCGTGGTCTTTCCCAGACCCGGAGGGCCGTGAAACAGAATATGATCCAGCGCCTCGCCGCGCAGCAGGGCCGCTTTGACAAAAATCTTGAGGTTTTCCAGATTCTTGTCCTGACCGGCAAACTCCGAAAATTCCTTAGGACGGATCTGTCCCTCGTAGTTGTTATCTTTCAGCGCCGACTCGGTCCGGGGATTGAATTTCTCTTCTTCCATAACTTCTATCGATACGCAAATTTAGGAAATTAGTTTTAACTTTGCCTTTATAGAGAAACTTCAAACACTGATTGATATGGAGTATTTCGCAACTGCCGGCGGGATTACCGTCCACCTGTGCGATTCTGAAGATCATCCGCAAAAAGCAGCTGCCAAACCGGCGCTGATTCTGCTGCACGGATATCTGGAAACCATGACCATTTGGAACGAATTTGCCGCGTTGCTCGAACAGAATTATCGGGTCATTACGCTCGATTTACCCGGTCACGGACTGACGGATTATGCCCCCGCAGGCGAAGACGGAAAGAGCGTCAATACGATGGAATTCTGTGCGGACGTGATCGTCGGTATTCTCGATAAGTGCCACATAGACAAGACTTTTATCGGGGGCCACTCACTCGGTGGTTATATCTCCATGATGTGCTGCCGTCTCTATCCGCAGCGCTTTGAAAAGCTGATTCTGTTCAATTCCCATCCCTTCCCGGATCCCGAAGAAAAGGTGGCGGACCGCAAGCGCGAGATTGACCTGATCCGCAAAGGAAAGTTGGAATTACTGGCCGACTATTCCATTCCCAAAATGTATCATCCGGACCTGCTGCGCAAAAACGATGATAAAATTCGGGAAACCCTGGAACTTTGCGAAACCCATTTTCCGGAAGGAATCGTGGCATCGCTGCTCGGTATGATGGTCCGCCCTTCCCAGGAAGAATGGCTCAAAACCACCGATATACCTGTATTAATGATTGGTGGAGACGCAGATCCCTTCATTCCGCTGCCGGTATTTGAGAAGATGAAGACCGATTACCCCAAGGTTCAGTTTGTACTGCTGCCCGGCACCGGACATCTATGTTTTGTGGAAGCCGAGGCGGAGACTTATCAACAAGTTTGTTCATTTCTTGGTTGAAGTATTGTTAAAAACGTGTAAAACCGTATCCGGTCTTTTTGTTTTCAGCGTTTTTCCACGAATCCATCAACATCTTTTATGTAATAAAAAGCCTTCTCCAGTATCTTGGAAAAGGCTTTTTAAGCGTTATTAACATTTCAACACGACAATAATAAACCAGAATATTTTTAAATAAATCTATTTATTCATTATGGGTTATTGTGTCAGCATGCGCAGCAGGGTTGCGCGCAACTCATCCAGGTTGATCCGGTCGCGGGCAGAAATGAAAATACTGGGCGAATTCTCTTTGGACATCCAGGAGTTCTTAAACTCTTCCAGGGTGAAGTTCCGCGAAGTGCGCTCCTCGAGGGAAAATTCGTCGTACTCTTCAAATGTATAGGCGTCTATCTTGTTGAAAATCATCAGACAAGGCTTATTGCCTGCTCCGATTTCCAGCAGCGTTTTGTTGACGACATTGATCTGGTCTTCAAAGCCTGGATGGGAGATATCCACCACATGGAGCAGGAGGTCCGCTTCCCGTACTTCATCCAGCGTACTTTTGAAGGATTCAATCAGCTGGGTGGGAAGTTTGCGGATAAAACCGACCGTGTCGCTCAGCAGGAAGGGGGTGTTGTCAATCACCACCTTGCGCACCGTGGTATCCAGCGTGGCAAATAGCTTATTTTCAGCAAAAACGTCACTTTTTGCGAGCTGGTTCATCAGGGTGCTTTTGCCGACGTTGGTATATCCGACGAGCGCCACCCGTTTCAGGGCGCCGCGGTTGCTGCGCTGCGAGATCATCTGCCGGTCGATCTTGCCCAGCTGAAGTTTCAACTTCTTGATTTTGTCCAGCACAATACGGCGGTCTATTTCCAGCTGGCTCTCACCCGGACCGCGCATATTCAAACCTCCCTTGCCGCCGCGCTGCCGCTCGAGGTGGGTCCACATACCGGTCAGTCGCGGAAGAAGATACTGATATTGAGCAAGTTCTACCTGTGTTTTTGCATAGGCGGTCTGAGCCCGCTGGGCAAAAATATCGAGAATCAGTCCCGTACGGTCCACCACCTGGCAACCCACCTCCTTCTCGATGTTGCGCATCTGGGAAGGAGAGAGTTCATCGTCGAATATAATATAGGTGATTTCGTTCTCCTGGACGTACTGTTTGATCTCCTCCAGTTTACCAGGGCCCACAAAGGTGCGGGAATTGGCATGATCCAGGTGTTGGATGAAGCGTTTTTCTCCTGTAACCCCGGCGGTGGTAGCCAGAAACACCAATTCATCCAGGTATTCGTTGACCTGCCGGTCGCTCTGGATTCCCGGGCTTACCGCCACGAAAACGGCGGTCTCATTTTTGTCTTTAATTTCTTCCACGCGGAAATTTTTTACAAAATTAGTACTTAACTTTGTATTTATAACTCTATCCGAAAACCGTTATGAAGAGAATTCTGCTTTCCGTACTCTGTTTATCGTTCAGTATCAGTGGTTTTTCTGAGGGTCGTCTGCGCGACTATGGCATCTGCCCGGGTATTTTCCAACCGGGCGAATACAACGCCATCACTGATGTTCCGGGCGTCCGCGTAGGTCACGTGAAGATTGAAAAGGGAGAAGAATTCCATACCGGCGTAACGGCCATTCTGCCGCATGAGGGCAATCTTTTTCAGCGGAAATGCCCGGCAGCGGTCTTTGTAGGCAATGGTTTCGGCAAGATGGCCGGTGTTACCCAGATTCAGGAACTGGGTAATATCGAGACCCCGGTGGTCCTGACAAACACCCTTTCGGTGGCGCAGGGAATCGAGGGAATCATCACCTATACCTTAAAACAGAAAGGCAATGAAAAGGTGCGCTCGCTGAACGCCGTGGTGGGCGAAACCAATGACGGAAAGTTGAACAATATCCGCGCCCGCATCGTCACGCAGAAACACGTTTTAGAGGCCATTTCGCGGGCCAAAAGCGGTCCGGTTGAAGAAGGCCCCGTCGGAGCGGGAACAGGCACTGTATGCTTCGGTTTTAAGGGCGGAATCGGCACCTCTTCCCGCGTGCTTCCCGCATCGCTCGGCGGCTATACGGTGGGCGTGCTGGTGCAGTCCAATTATGGCGGCATTTTGGAAATCAACGGAGTCCAGGTGGGCCGGGCACTGGGCGAATACAGTTATAAGGAAAACGTAGAATCTGAGGACCAAAACAACCCTGACGGCTCGTGCATGATGGTTTTGATTACCAATGCGCCGGTGGATGCCCGCAACCTCGAACGCCTTGCCAAACGCGTTTTCATGGGGCTGGCCAAGACAGGTTCCTTTGCCTCCAACGGCAGCGGCGACTATGTAATCGCCATCTCCAATTACCCGGATAATCTCATCAATGAAAACACCCCGATGTACTATCCTACGCTGCTGCACAACAACGATATGTCGCCCCTGTTTGAGGCGGCGGTGGAAGCCACCGAAGAGGCACTCTGGAATTCCCTCTTCGCGGGCAAGGATGTCAAGGGATATCGGGGAATAATAAAAGCTCTACCGGTCCCGGAGGTGGTAGAGCTTCTCAAACAATCCGCTGCCAAATAGCTTATCGCAGCTGGAAGATCACAGGGAAGGTGTAAGTAACCTTGACGGGTTTGTCACGCTGCTTGCCCGGAGTCCACTTCGGGGAGCTCGAGACGATACGCACAGCCTCTTTGTCGAGCGACGGGTCCACACCACGGAGGACTTTGACGTTGCTGACAGAACCGTCCGTATTCACGGTAAACTGAAGGGTTACTTTGCCCTGCACACCGTTTTCCTTGGCGATTTCCGGATAGACCAGACGGCTATTGACCCACTTGGAGAAAGCGTTCGGGTCACCACCCTGGAAGCCCGGTTTCTCCTCCACCAATGCAAACGGAATAGCTTCTTCTTCAACCACTTCCTCGACAACTTCGGCCACGTAGTCCTGGATTTCGACACCCAGGTTTGCGTTGTCCTCGAGGTTGATCAGGAGGTCGTCTTTGATTTCGATATCATCGTCCACAATGTCGATGACGTCGGAAAGCACCGGAATTTTGGGCATCTCCGGAGGAAGTTCCTGCTGTTCCTGGGTAATCGGGATGATTTCCTCTTCCACGGCGACTGCATCCTGCGTCAGGTCGATGGTCTCTTTCTTCTCAGAAGTGGACCACTCGAAAGCGAGCAGAAGGATACCCAGAACGGCAACGAGTCCGATTTCACGGAAAAGCGTCTTCTTATTCTGAAGATCGGCTTTGGGGGTTTTCTTGACTTCCATAGTATTGTGTAATTTTTGTAGTCTTGGACTTTTAAGTGTCCAAAAGTACGAATTAAAACTCTTTTCAACAACTTTTTGTTGATAAACTTGCTAATTTTGTGCCAGAATAGTCTGTTTATGATTACCTATTTCTCCGAAGACACAAAATTTTCGCTCCCGGCAAAACGTTTGGTATCCAAATGGTTGAAGGAAATAGCCACCCGCAATGGCCGAACGGTCGGTGCGTTGAATTATATTTTCTGCAGCGATCCCTATCTTCTGGAAATCAACAAACAATTTTTGGGACACGATTATCTGACCGATATTATAACTTTCGATAATTCAGAAGATTACGTTGGTCAGTATCCGGATAATGCCCTTTCGGGCGATATCTATATCAGCATCGATACAGTCCGTTTCAACGGGCAGGAATATGGGGAAGGATTCGACCGCGAGCTGCATCGCGTCATCGCGCACGGGCTGCTTCACCTGATCGGGTATGATGATACTACCCCGGCCCTGCAGAAAAAGATGCGCGCGCAGGAGAACGCCGCACTCGATCTTCTGACCCAACTTCGCGATTCTCTTTAGCGAATGATCTCCGCCACCTACGATATCATCGTCATCGGCGCCGGCCATGCCGGATGTGAGGCTGCAGTCGCGGCGGCTCGCCTGGGTTCGCGCGTGCTGCTCATCACAATGGACATGAACAAGACCGCACAGATGTCCTGCAACCCGGCCATGGGTGGAATTGCCAAAGGTCAGATTGTGAGGGAGATAGATGCGCTCGGTGGATGGAGCGGCGTGGTGACCGATGCCTCCACGCTCCAGTTCCGGATGCTGAACCGATCGAAGGGTCCGGCGATGTGGAGCCCGCGTGCGCAGTGCGACAAAATGCGGTTTTCACTGAACTGGCGCTATATTCTTGAAAGTACCTGTAAATTAGATATTTGGCAAGATTTTGTTACTGCGATAACTTTTCGAGAATCCAAAATTTCCGGCGTTCGCGTGTCGATGGGTGCAGAATTTGAAGCCAAAATGGTGATTCTGACCGCCGGAACCTTCCTGAACGGCCGACTTTTTATCGGTCATGAAGATGCCGAAGGAGGACGGATCGGGGAGCTTGCCTCCCATGGTCTGACCGAACAACTGGTTTCGCTCGGCATCCGTTCGGACCGGATGAAGACAGGTACCCCGCCCCGGGTTGACGTTCGCTCTATTGATCTCACCCGGCTCGAGCCTCAAGAGGGCGACGCCGCTCCCGCACGCTTTTCCTATCTTCCCTATCCGAGCGCCATTCAATCAGGCCAGCCGCAGAAGAACTGCTACATCGTGCACACCAACCCGGAGGTGCACGCCATACTGGAAAGCGGTTTTGCCGATTCGCCGCTTTTTTCCGGCAAAATCACCGGAATCGGGCCGCGCTACTGTCCTTCGATTGAAGACAAACTCCGGACTTTTGCCGGTAAAGATTCGCACCAGCTGTTTTTGGAGCCCGAGGGCTGGGATACCCATGAGTATTACCTGCAGGGTTTCTCCTCTTCGCTTCCGCTCCATATCCAGATGCGGGCGCTGCGAGCCATCAAAGGCTTTGAAAATATCCACATTTTCCGTCCTGCCTATGCGGTAGAATATGACTTTTTCGACCCGACCCAACTCTCGGCAACCCTGGAGTCGCGGGTGGTAGAAAACCTCTTTCTGGCAGGCCAGGTCAATGGTACGACGGGTTATGAAGAGGCCGCTGCACAGGGTTTGATGGCGGGTATTAACGCTGCCCTGAAAGTCTCCGGGCGCGATCCTTTCATCCTTAAGCGTGACGAAGCGTATATCGGCGTGCTGATTGACGACTTGATTACGAAGGGCGTCGACGAGCCGTATCGCATGTTTACCTCCCGGGCAGAATATCGGATTCTGCTGCGCCAGGATGACGCCGATTTGCGTTTAACCGAGAAGGCTTATCAGATTGGGTTGGCTGATCAATACCGGTATGATGTGATGCGGATGAAGTACGACAGCGTCCAAGCGTTTATTTCGGCCGCTGAAACGACTTCTTTGAAGCCGGATCAAATCAATGATTATTTATCTTCTATCAGCTCTGCTCCCCTCACGGTTTCTAAGAAAGCTGATGAGATTTTAACACGTCCAGACGTCTCCATGCGTGAAATTTTAAAAATTGTTCCCCGTGGAACATTTTCAACCACGCAGGAAGATCTTCAAAAACGGCTGGAATCCGAAATCGGAAATACTTCCACAGAGGAGACTTCTCTCGCTTTGTTGAAGTCCCTTCCTTTCCGCGGAGAACAAGCGGTTTCTGACGATTTCCGGCGCTCACAGCTCGCGGATGAGGTTCTCGAGGCTGCAGAAATCGCCATCAAATACCGTGGCTATATTGAGCGTGAGAGGCGGCTTGCCGATAAGATTCTTCGCCTGGAGCATGTCTCCATCCCGGATGATTTTGACTTTGCCAAATTGACCGCGCTATCGATAGAATGCCGGATCAAGCTGGAGCGTTACCGCCCCAAAACCATCGCCCAGGCCTCCCGTATTTCCGGTGTTTCCCCGGCTGATATAGCTGTTCTGCTCGTCTATTTTGGACGTTAAACAAAGAGGGTTCCACGTGGAACGTAGAACCCTCAAATCGCTGTTAGAAGCGCCTAAAACGGCTTAATTCGCGAACAATTCTTCAATCACCGTCTTGTATTTGGCCACGATATTGCGGCGCTTCAGCTTGAGCGTCTGCGACAGCATATTGTTGCCGGGCGTCCACTCGTCGTTGATCAGACGGTACTTCTTGATGTTCTCGTGCGGAGCCAGACCCGCATTGACGCTATCCACGACATTGCGCATCTGCTGAATGATCTCAGCCTTGGTGAGGAGGTCCTCATTGTTGCTGAAGGTGATCTTATGCTCCTGTGCAAAGTCTTTCAGGCGGCCGAAGTTCGGGATAATGATGGCTGCAACGAGCTTCTGGTTCTCACCGATAATAATGGCATTATCCACGAACGGAGAGGTCTTGAGCTGCGTTTCAATGGTCTGCGGAGCCACATATTTGCCCGAAGAAAGTTTGAAAATCTCCTTCTTGCGGTCGGTAATCTTGAGGTATTCACCCTCTACCAGATAGCCGATATCGCCGGTGTGGAGCCAGCCTTCTTCATCGATCACAGCCTTGGTGGCTTCCGGATCTTTGTAGTAGCCTTTCATGACGTGCGGGCCGCGGGTCAGGATCTCTCCATCGGGAGCAAAACCCAGTTCGGAACCATCAATAGCCTTGCCTACCGTGCCGATTTTGTTGTATTTGTCGGCCGGGCTGTTGACGGCAATCACCGGGGAGGCCTCGGTCATGCCGTAGCCTTCAAAAATGAACAATTTTGCAGCGTTGAAGGTGCGGACAATCTTTCCCTGGATGGAAGAACCGCCGGAAACCACGAGCATCTCATGGCCGCCGATATTGGCTCTCCACTTGCTGTAGACCAGTTTATCAAAGATTTTCTGCTTCTTGAGATACCACCATTTCGTGTTGTAGTTGTCGAAATTGTTGGCGTAATCCCAGGCCATCCGGTAAATCTTTTTGGTGATGCCCTTGAGGTTCTTGGCAGCCGCTTCGAACTTGCCGTACATCATTTCCAGCACGCGCGGCACGGCGCAGAAGCCGTCTGCGTGGCAGTCATTCAGGTCGGCAGCTACCGTAGCGAGGCTCTCGGCGTAGTAAATACGGATGCCAAGTTCCTGATACTCATAGTTCATCGTGCGCTCGTACGCGTGGCAGAGCGGCAGGAAGCTGACCATGATGTGGCTGTTGTTCTTGGTCTGGCGAATGGCGTGCGAATGCGCGTTGAAGGTAAGGTTGCGGTGGGTCAGCATGACGCCCTTCGGCGTGCCGGTGGTACCGGAAGTATAGATGATGCTGGCCACTTCGTCCGGGTCTATCTCCTTGATATTCTTTGCGATAATCTCTTCGCCGGCCTCGCGGTTCTCGCGGCCTTTTTCGTAGAGATCCTGGAAGCAGAAGAGGCTGTCGGCGGAATCCATGAGGATCACCTTCACCTCGCGGGTCATCTTCTCGATCACCGGAATCACCTTCTTATACAGGTTCAGGTTGCCGATCACGATGACCTCCGCATCGGAATGGTCAAAAATATAGCTGTATTCATCCGCGCTGAGGGTGCTGTACACGGGGACGTGGACCATGTGGGCCAACGTTACACCCATATCCAGGAAGTTCCACTCGGGGCGGTTGTTGCAAAGAGAGACCACTTTCGTGCCCTCTTTATACCCCAAAGCCAGAAGACCGCATGCCACCAGGTGTGCATTCTCGATGTATTCATCGATACTGTATTTGATCCACTTGCCCTGGTATTTGCGGGCAAGGATATCATCACACGGGGCAAATTTCTTCAGGTTTTCGAGGTAATCGAAAACGCGAGTAATTTCCATGTAAAATGTTGATAATTAGATAATTTGCTGATACTGTGCAGCGTCGAGCAGTTCGTCAAGTTCAGCGGCGTTGGACATTTCAACCTTGATCATCCAGCCTGCGCCGTACGGATCACTGTTGACCGTTTCGGGAGCACCTTCCAGGTCGGCATTGACCTCGATGACCTTACCGGAAACCGGCATGAAAGCGTCAGCGACGGTTTTTACAGCCTCGATAGCGCCGAAAACTTCGCCTTTACCGAGTTCTTCGCCTTCGGTCTGGATGTCCACGAAAACGATGTCACCGAGTTCGCTCTGCGCGAAATCCGTGATACCGACAGTAGCAACATTGCCATCAACTTTCACCCATTCGTGATCGTTGGTGTACTTGAGATTGGTAGGAACGTTCATAATAAGATCTATTAATTAGTTCGTTAGTAAATAGACGGGCAAATGTACAAAAAAACCCGGCATTAGAGCATTTTCAGGCTCCGCTTGATGACTTCCTCTACCGTGATTCCGGGGTTTTCTTTGAGAACTGCGTCCACAACTTTCTCTGCAGCAGCCTTTTGGTAGCCGAGCATCGAGAGGGCGCCGCAGGCTTCGTCGCGCACCGGGTCGGGTTTGCCGCCGGCCTCGCCGAACCGGAATTCACCAGCCGCGCCGGCGGAAAGTTTGTCTTTCAGCTCCAGAATCAGGCGCTGTGCGGTTTTGAGACCGATTCCCTTGACCTTTTTAATTCGTCCGACATCCTGGGTGACAATGGCTTCCGTCAACTCTTCCGCCGTCAGGGCGGAGAGGATGCTGCAGGCGGTGGCGGCCCCCACGCCGGAGACCGAAATCAGCAGCAGAAAGAGGGCGCGTTCGTGTTTGTCATAGAATCCGAACAGGTTCTCGTCATCCTCCTTAACTTGGTGATACAGATAGAGTTTAACGGCTTCCGAGCCGGCTTTGTTCAGCTTTTCGTAGGTGGTGAGGGAGATCAGAACCTTGTAGCCGATTCCGCCCGCCTCGACGATCGCTTCGTCGGGGTTCAGGTCGGTCATTCGTCCGGTGATGTATTCGTACATAATACCTGTTTGGATTGGTCCACAAATATAGCGAAAATTGCTAACTTCGCAGTTTATATGGAGAACCTCGCATCCGATATCCGAAGCCTCTTTCCAGCGCTCAGCAGCACGGTTTATGGCCGTCCGCTGGTGTATCTGGACAATGCGGCCACCTCGCAGCGCCCTGCGAAAGTGATTGAATTGCAGGCGCTTCTCAGCGAGAAGGAGAACGCCAACGTGCATCGGGCCGTGCATAAGCTCTCGCAGGATGCCACCGAGCGCTATGAAGCGGGCCGCCGGGCGGTGGAGCGCTTTCTGAACGTGGATCCGGAGACGGGGTGTGTGGTTTTCACGAGCGGCGCCACGGCGGCTTTCAACCTGCTTGCCACTTGTTTTTCAGCACGTTACCTGCAGAAAGGCGATCAGATTCTCATCAGCCAGGCGGAGCACCATTCCAACATCGTGCCCTGGCAACTGGCCTGCGAAAGAGTGGGTGCGGAACTGGTGGTCGTTCCGGTGGAAGCCGACGGTACGCTGTCTGTGGCGGAGGTTGAAAAACGGCTGAACGGTCCCGTAAAACTGGTTTCTATCGCGCAGATAACCAATGTGTTGGGTATTGTCAACCCGGTACGGGAAATCGTGGCGGCAGCGCATGTGAAGGGCATCCCGGTGGCCGTTGACGGCGCCCAGGGTGTCGTGCATGCAGATTGCGACGTGCAGGCGCTGGACTGCGATTTCTATATCTTCTCCGGCCACAAAATTTATGCGCCCACCGGCACGGGTATTCTGTACGGAAAACGCCGTTTTCTGGATGAAATGCCGCCCTACATGGGAGGTGGCGACATGGTGGATACGGTTTCCTTTGAAAAGACCACCTACAACGCGCTGCCGCTCAAATATGAGGCGGGAACCCCGAATTTCACGGGGCAGGCCTGCTTCGCACCGGCGTTGGAACTGGCTGATTCTTTGAGAAATAATCAAGAAGTCAAGGCACAGGAGCGCGCCCTGGTCCGCTATCTCGCCGAGGAGCTCCCGCGGATCGACGGCCTTCACCTCTGGGGCCTCCCGGCCGATCTGGAGACCAAAATTCCGCTCTTCTCGCTGACCGTCGAGGGGACGCACCCCTCCGACCTGGCGCAGATTCTGGACAAGTTGGGAATCGCCGTGCGCTCCGGGTGGATGTGCGCCGAGCCGCTGGTGCGCCGTTTTTCCGACCGCGGCATGCTGCGCGCCTCCTTCCTTCCTTATAATACGCTCAGCGAGGCGGAAGCCTTCGTGGCGGGACTCAAACGCGCTGTCAAGATGTTGAAATAACTGAAAATGAGCAATATAAAAACCATAGAAGAACTGTCGGCCGAGGTCATCGAAGAGTTTTCCGTCTTCGACGAATGGCTGGACAAATACGAATACATCATCGAACTGGGCAAATCCCTGCCGCTGATTGACGAGAAGGACAAGATCGACGACAACCTGATCAACGGCTGCCAGTCGCGCGTCTGGCTCGCCTGCACCATGCAGGAGGGACGCCTCTATTTCAAGGCGGACAGCGACGCTATCATCACGAAAGGCATCATTTCGCTGCTGATCCGGGTTTACAGCGGCCAGCGGCCGGCCGATATCCTCGCCTCCGACTTTTCGTTTATCGACCGGATTGGCCTGAAAGAGAACCTTTCTCCCACGCGCGCCGGCGGCCTGGTGGCGATGATCAAACAAATCAAACTCTACGCATTAGGCTATGAATCAAAATAATACACCCGCAGAAGCCATCAACCGGGACGACGTGGTCGCGGCCCTCAAGCAGGTCTATGACCCGGAAATTCCCGTGGATGTGTACGAGTTGGGCTTGATTTACGACATCAAAATTGAGGGGTCGAAGGTTTCCGTGACGATGACGCTCACC
>JAEEGI010016020.1_pt1 | contig 15526 bp, 15 predicted proteins | sample 8958751 | NCBI WGS metagenome assembly JAEEGI01 (sample SAMN16246545, study PRJNA631951) | gut metagenome | biome: gut microbiome; feature: rumen; material: KS-attached | host: Bos | place: Iran: Karaj | collected 2018-10
CGGTTCACTTTGACTCATTGTGAGACACTGGGGACGTTTCAAACTGACTCATATGGAGCGGAGCGACTGGGGGTGCAAAGGCCCACAATTGGAGAATACATCACAATAAACCCGTAGGCCGGTAATTGTTATGACGCCAAGGTGTTAGGCATCAAATTTTCTACCTATGGCGGGGAAAGTGTTCCGTGGGCGTAGAAAGAAATTTGATTAAAAAGAAATGTAGGGCAGATTTTCTACTTATATGAATAAAAGATGCTTGTGGGCGTAGAATTTGATTCATCCTGTTTTTTCATTTTCTACATATGTGACAAAAACCTAGCTGTGGGCGTAGAAAATTTGGCGTTTGAAAATTTTAACCTTTAAATCTTTCTACCTATATTTGAAAAAGTGCCCTGTGGGCAAAGAAAAAGGAGTCAAAGAGAACCGTCCCCATTGACTCCAAGTGAAACGTCCCCAGTGACTCAAAATGAGTCAAAGTGAAACGTCCCCGGTGACTCACGCGACCAACAGAAGAGAGGAAAAGTATGAAGATTAGCATATACAACGACTGGGACCATGTCCCGAAAGCAGAAGCGGAAGGCGAGGCAGAAGTGATCCTGGCCTGGGATGGAGAATACAGGAAAGGCGATATCATCGAGTTCTCCGGAATAACTCCGGGAGAGTTCTATGTGGTGAAGGTGGATGCAACCATCGACCCGGCGCTGGTACTGATAAAGGAGGAAACGGTTCTCTTCACTGTGCCCTTCTATGAGAAAAAGACAAGCTACAACCCCCTCTCCTTCTTCGGAAACAGGCACATAGTCACCATCAGGAAGGCAGAAGAATACGAGATCAACGCCTACAGAAACCTGGCGCTTAATCCCTTTGACCAGCATGAAGTATCAGGAGTTTATCCGCACGCCAGCGCCAACGTTGAGACCAGAGGCGAAGCCGTGTTTGCAGCACGTAACGCAATAGACGGATGCAAGGCAACCCTTTCCCATGGCGAGTGGCCATACGAGTCTTGGGGCATCAACAGGCAGGACGATGCAGAGATCACGCTGGACTTCGGAAGAAAGGTAGATATCGACAAGATCGTCCTGTACACAAGAGCAGATTTCCCGCATGACAACTGGTGGATCAGGGGAACCTTTACCTTCTCCGACGGCAGCAGCGAAACCATAAAAATGGACAAGAAAGTCCAGGAACCACACATCTTCAACATAACCAAAAAAGAAATCACCAGCCTCAAGCTTGGCAACCTGATCAAAGCAGACGACCCAAGCCCCTTCCCGGCGCTGACCCAGATCGAAGTCTACGGCACCGAATCCGAATAAACGCCCGAATCCAAATAACCCCAAATCAAAAAATAAGGCTTTCCTCCGCCAAGAGGAAAGCCTTTATAATTTTTATCTCTTATTCTCATGCTCCAGTGAAGCCTTAATAAATCCGGAGAACAGCGGATGTGGCCTGTTAGGTCTGCTCTTAAGCTCAGGATGTGCCTGAGTTGCCATGTGGAAGTCATTGCTTGGAAGCTCGATCATCTCAACAATCCTGCCATCCGGTGACATTCCGCAGAGCTTCATGCCGTTCTGAACCAGCACGTTTCTGTAGTCGTTGTTAACCTCATATCTGTGACGGTGACGCTCAGTGATGTTCTCATCGCCGAAGAGCTCGTAAGCCTTGGAGTCCTTATCAAGAACGCAAGGGTATGAACCAAGACGGAGAGTTCCGCCGATATCCTCAACACCGTTCTGATCAGGTAAAAGAGCTATCATAGGATGCTGGGTGTTTGGATCAAACTCAATTGAGTGAGCATCTGTATATCCGACAACGTTTCTAGCAAACTCAACGATTGCCAGCTGCATTCCAAGGCAAAGGCCAAGGAACGGAAGGTTGTTCTCTCTCGCATACTTGATGGAGGTGATCATACCTTCGATACCACGATCGCCGAATCCGCCGGGAACGATAAGTCCGTCAACATCTGAGAGGATTTCTGCCACATTGTCCTCGGTAACTTCCTCTGAGTCAACCCACTTGATGTCAACTGCTGTCTGATTGGAAATACCGCCGTGCTTAAGTGCCTCAACAACGCTGATGTAAGCGTCATGGAGCTGAGTATATTTACCAACAAGGGCAACCCTTGTCTCGTGCTTAAGGGAGTAGAGAGTGTCAACCATTGCTTTCCAGTCTGTAAGGTCGGGCTCGGGACATTCAAGGTTCAAGCACTCACATGCAACCTGAGCCAGATGCTCTTTTTCCATGGCAAGTGGTGCTTCATATAAGTATTCAAGGTCAAGGTTGTTGAGAACATGGCTTGATGGAACATTACAGAAAAGAGCTATCTTCTCCTTGGTCTCGATATCCAGCTCCAGCTCACTTCTGCAGACGATAACGTCGGGCTGAAGTCCCATTCCCTGCATAGTCTTAACAGCTGACTGTGTGGGCTTGGTCTTGATCTCCTGTGAGCAGCGAAGGTAAGGAATGAGAGAAACAAGGATGAGCATTGCATTGTCGTGTCCTACCTCGTGCTGGAACTGTCTGATGGCCTCAAGGAACGGCTGGGACTCGATATCTCCCACGGTTCCTCCAACCTCGATGATGGCGATACGTGTCTCATCATCTGTAAAGTTGCGGTAGAACTTGCTCTTGATCTCATTGGTGATGTGAGGGATTACCTGAACGGTCCTTCCGCCGTAATCACCGCGACGCTCCTTCTGAAGAACTGACCAGTAGATCTTACCGGTTGTAACGTTTGAGTTCTTGTCCAGGTTCTCGTCGATGAATCTCTCGTAGTGACCAAGGTCAAGGTCTGTCTCTGTTCCGTCTTCGGTAACGAATACCTCTCCGTGCTGTACGGGGTTCATTGTACCCGGGTCGATATTAATATATGGATCAAACTTCTGCATTGTAACTTTGTAGCCGCGGGCCTTAAGTAGACGTCCCAGCGACGCAGCAGTGATTCCTTTCCCTAGACCTGATACAACACCACCTGTCACAAAGATGTATTTTACTGCCATTTTCGCCTCCCCTTGATTTAATCGATTGTACACGATATAATTCTATGTTATAGTTAAAACATCCTTTTTATTATAGCATGAACGGACATTTAAGGAAGTAGGAAAATATATGGACAATAATCAAAATCAAAGAAATGGAAATAACAACCCTCTCGGAGGGGGTGGCAACAATTCTCCGAGAAGGCAGAACCTCATACTGCTGCTTGTAGCAGCACTGGTAACAATGTTCTGCATGACATACTTTCTCAGAGCATTTTCAGAGAACACCAACAGTGAAGTTACCTATTCGGAATTCATTCAGAAGGTAGAGGCCGGCGAGATAGAGAAGATCGTGATCGAGGAAGATCGCATCAACATCTATCCCAAGGAAACCAAGGCAGAAGACCAGCTTGGCTTTGGCTATTCCCTCACAGGCTATACCACAGTGACTTATTACACAGGTAAGGCAGAAGAGGACAGCGTCCTTACCCAGAGAATGCTGGATGCGGGAGTTGAGGTATCAAGCGAAGTTCCCGACAGCTCAGGTGCAATACTTACGTTTCTTCTTTATTATATAGCGCCGATTCTTCTTATGTGGCTCCTTCTCTCCATCATCTTCAAGAGAATGGGCAGAGGCGGCGGACCACTTAGCGTAGGTAAGAGCAATGCCAAGGTCTATGTACAGAAGGAGACCGGAGTTACATTCAAGGATGTAGCAGGTGAGGATGAGGCAAAAGAGTCTTTGGTGGAAGTCGTAGATTTCCTCCATAACCCAAGTAAGTACGCCAAGATCGGAGCTAAGCTCCCCAAGGGCGCGCTGCTCGTAGGCCCTCCCGGAACAGGTAAGACACTTCTTGCCAAGGCAGTTGCCGGAGAAGCACATGTACCTTTCTTCTCACTGGCAGGTTCGGACTTCATCGAGCTATATGTCGGCGTAGGTGCCAGCAGGGTTAGAGATCTTTTCAGCGAAGCAAGTAAGAATGCACCATGTATCATTTTCATAGATGAGATCGATGCCATCGGTAGGAGCCGTGACAGCAAGTACGGCGGAGGCAATGAGGAGAGAGAGCAGACTCTTAACCAGCTCCTTTCAGAGATGGATGGTTTCGATTCTTCCAAGGGTGTACTTATCCTTGGCGCTACCAACAGACCTGAGATCCTGGATAAAGCTCTTTTGCGTCCGGGACGTTTTGACAGACGAATCATCGTTGATAAGCCTGACCTTAAGGGACGTGAGGAGATCCTCAAGGTTCATTCCAAGGATGTTAAGATGGATGAGACCGTTGACCTTAAGGCAATCGCGCTGGCAACCAGCGGAGCAGTAGGATCCGACCTTGCCAACATGATCAATGAGGCAGCCATCAATGCTGTCAAGGCACACAGAGAGTATGTATGCCAGCAGGATCTTATGGAAGCCGTTGAGCAGGTTCTTGTAGGAAAAGAGAAGAAGGACCGAATCCTCAGTAAGGCAGAGCGAAAGATCGTATCTTATCACGAGGTTGGACATGCGCTTATCAGCGCGGTTCAAAAGAACACAGAACCCGTACAGAAGATCACCATTGTTCCAAGAACCATGGGAGCTCTCGGATATGTAATGCAGGTTCCTGAGGATGAGAAATTCCTTCAGACCAAGGACGAGATCATAGATGACATCATCGTCAGCCTCGGCGGACGAGCAGCAGAGGAAGTTATCTTTAACACGGTAACCACCGGTGCTGAGAACGATATAGAAAAAGCTACCAGCATGGCGCGCAGCATGATCACCATGTTCGGTATGAGCGACAAGTTCGGACTTATGCAGCTTGAGTCAATCCAGAACAGATACCTGGACGGAAACAGAGTTCTTAACTGTTCCGATCAGACAGCTGCTGAGGTTGATGCCGAGGTACAGAAGCTCCTTGCAGAGTGCTACGCCAAGGCTAAGAAGATCATCAGCGAGCACCTCGATGCAATGGACAAGATTGCTCAGTTCCTTATTGAGAAAGAGACCATTACAGGTAAGGAGTTCATGAAGATCTACCGCGAGGTTGAGAACATTCCTGAACCCACAGAGGAAGAGCAGGAGAAGGCCAAGGAAGGAAGAATCTACGCCACAAGAGCTGAATCAGCCAAGGTTGGTGAGGATGTTCCTGTTAAAAAGCCTAAGAAAGAAGAGCCTGCTCCCGAGCAGCCTGTTGAGAACCCGGTGGTAAGTGAACCGGAGCAGACACCGGCTTCCGAGCCACAGGTTCAGGACTTCCGTGAAGTAGATACAGATACCCCTGTCACAGAAGAGCCTTCAGAGCAAGAAGTACCTCAGCCCACTCAGAACCAGGGACTTTTCTCCCGCGTTCCTGAGGACTTTGATAAGAAAGACTAAGACAAAATTTAGGCCATGGACTTTTTCCATGGCCTTTTTTTATGTGTTGCAATAAGTGGATAAATCAAATATAATACGGTTTATTTATAAAAATTTAATAAATTCAGAGGGAATGATAAATTCCATGAAAAAAAGAGTTGAAGCAATAATATTGCTAGCTACAGTTTGTATATGTATTCTTTTCGTTGGATGTGGATTCTCAAGCAATTCCATTGACACCTCTTATGAAGAATGGGTAAACACGCTGGATTTGAAGAGTAAAAAGAATCTTTCAGTTGAGAACTACAGTGAGAAAGACGGTACAATACAACTGCGTATTCAGTGTGAGGATGTAGACGGATATAGAGAACTGAGCGAGGTGGTTGATGCCACCAACCTGTTCATTGATGAGAATCCGGGATACTTTGGTGATTCCGGTATCTCAATAATAGCTGTGAGTGGAAATCGAAAACAATTGACATCATTACTTGCGTTTAGTAACAAGGCACCTGATTCCTACGTGCTGGATCAGAATGATGCTTTGAAAGACCTGCAATCAGGAAAAGTTGAAACCATAGAATTATACAAGATGGATCTTCCGGAGGAAGTCTACACAGAAGATGTTAATTTAAAGGCATCTGTAGCTTCAATATATTTCGATTATGGCAGTGGAATCTCAAAAGAGAGTTTAGGAATACTAAAGAATATTGATGGCCTTGAGCAGGTTGTTGTTTTCAACATGCTTGATGACGATATTGATGAGTTATGCAAAATGATTTGGGAATACAGCCCTGGGCTACCGATATGTGAGTGCGACTCAGAAGGGAATTATTCAACTCATAATCCATGAGATGATGAATTTATCGATGCCATCAAATTGCATAGAGAAGATTATTTATAGCTATTGTCAGAGTGTACTAAAGGATAGAATAAATGGATGCAAATAAAATTTTATATTTAAAAGAATTGTTGTACGATAGCGGCAAGCAGGATGTGAAAATAGCTATATCACAAATGAAAGACCAAGAGATGTTATATGCCTTTGCATATAATTATAACTGGGATAATGGTTTCGATATTCCCCAAGAGATATTAGACAATGAAAAGTGTGACTTGAGTATTGCGTTGTTAATTTTCTATAGAGCCGATGGATTAAGTTATTTAGAAAGAAAATCAGAGGATGCCCAATTACCGCAATGGTCCACTTTTATTAAAAATCTTTATCATTCAATAATGTATGGGAAGTATTCGAGAGGTGAAATAGAATTTAGAGTACCCTTGACAAAAGTTCAGATATACAAATTGAAAAAGATAATTACAGAAGCAGAAAAAATCTTTGTAGAAGATATTGATGGAAAATGTCTGGACATTGACGTTTGATCATCAAATTTCTGAGTATTTGCAGAGCAAGATGTAAGCAGCAGAGGGAGATAACACAATGTCACAAATGAGTATAGTAGTGAGTCAGTCACCAAGTATTTCAGGGGTCAATATAACTAATGTAAGTTGTGTACTTGCTGACTCTGCACAGGTAGTGAGCAAAAGCCCACATAAATATCCATTTGTAAAAGCGGTTACATCGACATACACATATGGACCTGACAACGAACTACTGGAAAAGGGATGGCTTCCTGATGGCAAATCATATTTTAGAGATGATGATTTTTATTATCATAAAGTCTTGGATGTGCACAAATTGATAAGCCATATAGAAATATCTTTTACCAAAACGACTGACGACAGAGATAGGCAGGAATTCGGGTTTACCCAAAACTCAATGCGCGGTATTTACACTTGTCCCGTTCCGGATACGATACTTGAGGATGTGGCGCGAACTATATTTGAGGGGAAAAAGATTGACCAACAGCAAAAAGAAGCGATTGCTTCGCAGATTAGTAAAGGCTTTGTGGATAAAGAGTTCGAAATGTTGAGAATGTTCCGGGATGAGCATTTGGAGGCTTTGAATAAAGCACGAAATAGTAAACTATCAGATGAGGAGCAGAAAACAGCATACCTCAAAGTTACTGATCAGGTGAAGGCGAAATACCCAGCATTTAATACTACCGTCAATGAAAGAAGTCAGGCATTGATCAGCGAAAACCTTGTGGCCGTAGGATTTTATGGGAAATAACAGAAAGACAACAGATGGCATACAAACGATCAATCATGGTTAATAAAAGGGGGGAATTGAGTGAATACAAATGACTTATTTTCTATAGATGATATCAATAGTGAACCAATATATTTTTTAGATGAAGAGTGTACTAAGCCTTATACTGGACATTTGGAAGAGTATTTTCAGGGAAAACTCAGTTTTGAAGCAGACGTGGCAGATGGTTTTTTAGATGGGATTTGTAAAAAGTATCATGATTATACGGGTGAAATAGAAGATATCTCTACTATGAAGCATAATATGAGTACAGGATTTGGTATTTCGTTTTATAGAAATGGAAATATAAGTGCTATAGGAACAAGTTTTCAAAATTATCCTGTAGAATATATAACTTTGGATGAAAATGGTGGAATAGAAGAAGAGAAAAATTGGAAAAGTGATGAAATAAAGCCGGCTTTCAATAATGACCAGATGCGACAGATTCATGAATTATGCCAAAAGTATGATCTTAAGGAAATCCACAAAGAAATAATACGTGAAGGAAAGAATTTTCAATACGCGAAGTATTTTGAATAAGAAGATTAATGATAAGAGATAAAAACTGTGATTTTGAAACACTTGAGGTTGAATTTAAAATACTCCCAGAAACTATTGATAAAGCAATTAAGCAAATAGACCAGCTTATTAAAGATGAGAATATGGGAGTTCAGCGCTATCCCCGAAAAAACATGGACATTGTTGCAATAAAAAAGCAGCGCATACCGGAAGACTTGAGAGATCTTTTTGACGTTCAGTATTCGGCTAACAAAGTAGTTATGGCGTATGAAAATATTGTCAGCATGATGATAGAGTACACGGTTCAAAATGTGATTACTGATGATGATTATATTAACATTTTGCGTCAGGTATCGCAGGCAATTCTCTTGGAAGTAGAAAAAGAAAAACTTCAGCAGTTGGTAGATAAGCTTGATAAAGATCAGTATGACGATATACTGATTGACTATCTCTTGAACGCATATGGGATTAATCGCTCTTTTAAATCTGATAAGTATATAAGAGAAAAACCTTATGAGTTTGCTGGGAAAATATGTGAAACAGCTCATACCGATAGGGCAAAAGAGATGCTCAAGGAGTATATTACTAAAAAGTATCTCAAAGGCCATGATGATTTAGACTGGCCAAAGGCTGCAAAGGAGTGGTCATTGTATAATGGCCTCTGGTCCTACGAAGCAGCAGCCATTGCCAAGCTCTTTGAAATTGATGATAGTGAGCTGAAAGATAATCCCAACTATCCATATGATCTTGCCCATTACAAGAGCGGAGTAGTTGCACTGGGAAATATCGAACCAGTCACACCTGTTGTTGAGGAAGAGTTTGAAGAAGAGTACATTGCCGGAATTCCACTTGCTCCAGAATTTGAGAAATTCATTGCGCCTAAGTTCCATGCCAAAGTCAACGAACTTATTGCAGATTTTGGCCAGCTTTCAGATGAAGAATTGTATGACAAGTATGAACTTGGTGAAATATACTTTGACTTTGATGATTACCTAAAGGAAAAAAACAGAGGCCCAATCCTGGGAACACTAATCGTCTTCTTCCTGACAGAAAAAGATTATATCCTTCAGATCGACTGGAAAGAAGACTTTAACGATTACAAGGATTATGTAAAGAATTACTGGGGAAAAGACATCCCGACCAGAATAGTAACCTTTGAACTCGACAATGATCAGCAGTATTACGCAAGGGTTCCTGTAGAAAACAAGCTGTCAAACATTTACGAGGTTACAGTTAGGGAAGGGATCCTTTTCTAATGCATATATAAAGGAAAGAGTATGCAGCAGTGATTGTAGAACGTGGAATGGAAAACAATCACAACCATAATATTCAAATAAGAAGGGAATACAATGTTAACAGCTGACGAAAGATATGATTTGTTTAAAAGTACATTGGTAAAATGTAGTTCAGACATTCTTAGTAAGAGTGATGATCTTTTTGAGCATACTCTGTATGAAGATCTTCAGATTTCTGTAGTGAGTTTTCTTCATAATAACATGTTAGATGTATTAATTGATGAGGGTTACATTGATGAAACAATATATAATAAGGTTTCAGAATTGCGAGAGATTTATTTAGGTGAAGAAAAGGGGATACTTGATCTCGGTGATCCAGATAGAATAAAATCATCAACTGGCTTTAGAAAAATTCTAGATTTGGCTGATGAGATAATAGAATTGTTATACATATAATTTAAGAAGATGAAATATGAAATTACTGGATTATATCATTACAATAATGGCATGTAGTGGGAACTGCAATTTATGAGAACATCGATAGTCATGAAATCTAAACTAAAATTATTAATATTGGCCAGCATTACTTGTGTGGCTTTCATTTTTGTCGGATGTGCGATTCCTTTTGACAACAAACTTACGGCAGATACTCCATATGAAGAATGGATCGAAGCCATAGATCTTTATGGGAAAAAGAATATTAGGCTAGAAGATTACATTGAAGAAAATAATGCAGTTATACTAGAGATTTCATGTACGAACATAGAAGGATATAGCGAGTTAAATTCACTGATAGTAGCCCATAATAGTTTTGTTGATAACAACAAAGATTATTTTGGAGATGAGAAGATATGCATTCAAGTAGTAGAGGGAAATAGCAAAGTAAAGAACGTTCTACTTACATATTATAACGAAGGCATTGATTCGTATTCGATAGATCTTGGTGATGATTTGAAAAGAGAAAAGACAAAGCGTCTTGAATATTTGGACCTGGACACATTACAAAACGCGGAAGTGCTGTGTGACGAAGGGATTCATTTTAATGCTTCTGTTGTCTCAATTTATCAATCCTATGGGACTCATATTTCAAAGAAAGATCTTGAGATATTGCAGAACATTGATGGCCTTGAGCAGGTTGTTGTTTTCAACATGCTTGATGAAGGTATTGATGAGTTATGCAAAATGATCTGGGAATACAGCCCTGGGCTACCAATATGTGAGTGCGACTCAGAAGGGAATTATTCAACTCATAATCCATGAGACATAAGATACAAGGTATCCTTTTCTAAAGCATATAGAAGGAGAGAAAAAATGTCTTTAGATACTGCCATCAAAAAAAGTGTATGCGAATATGCAGGTGAACGTTTCTATTTATCAGAATATCAAGGAGAAACATATTTATCTGAATTTGTTAATGGGATCGTAATGCTATGCACAGAGAGTAAGCTTAATAAAGAATCTTATTTTGATTGTGGGTGTTTTTGGACATCTGTGAAAATAAAAAATCTTGATGATCTATTCCGGGCAAAAATGTATATCACATATAAAGGAAATGAGTATGCAGCAGTGATTGTAGAGCGTGGAATGGAAAAAGTAGTACTACAGGCGCGTAAAGGCATGGAAGATGAAGATATTAATCTTGGTTTTGTGTGGGATGCATGGGAAAGAACCACATGGAAAACAATCACAAGAGATGAAATAGAAGATATTCGAATCGAAAAGACCAGTGTTTATGATGAGTTTCTTCAAAAATACGGTAATAGATATTAGAAGTCATTGTTAGGAATTTGAGATTATGCTAGAAAACTACGTAAAGTTCAACGACATAACTGAAGAGATAAAAACAAAATATGAAAGCGCCTTACCATCAGAGCTTCTCACCATATGGAAAGAGCAGGGCTTTGGAAGCTTTATGAATGACTTTTTCAAAGTGATAAATCCTGATGAGTATTCGGATCAGGTGAAAGCTCTTTTCCCCGAAGTGGATATTCTGGCGCCGGTGATGATTACCGGTTTGGGTGATGTTGCCTATTTGAATGGGGCAGGAGCTGTAGGTTTGTTAAAGTGTTGCTATGGAACACACAGAATTATGGCATCTGATATCAGTGAATTCCTTGAGGGACTTAAGAGTGAGAACTTTGATCCTGAACTTTGGGATTACAGGTCCCTCAGATCAATAGACAGGATCAGAGGAAAGCTTAATTACAGTCAGTGCTACTACTACGACCCGCTGGTAAGAGCCTGTGGTTACAGAAGAGCCGTACATCTGAAGAAGATAGAAATAAAAGAATACTTTGATCTTCTGCTGCGTCAGGATAATTCTGTCGCATATGAGGATAGGCCTAAGCGTATGTCAAGAGAAGATTTCCTTGCACAGAAAAAAGCATATGAAGAAAAAGTTTGCCAGAACATAGTGATCGATGAGGATTACAGAGGACAGACAGAGTTTGTTTATGGGATATTCTTTGACGAGAGGATTCAGGAATGGATAATTTACCATACTGAAGACAGGGGAAGAACCGGTTTTGAAATGGGGTGTATGGATGAGGATATTGCCTTTGGCATGCTGGCCCGGGAAATAGAAGTCAGGAAGGACGGGAAAAATGCTTAAGTATAGTAAATCATCAAAAATAGCTTTTTGGATTCTGTATGCATTTTTTGCGGTATTAATAGCTGTTATTTTTATGATTTTTGCTTTTGCTTTGAAAAAGTATTATCTGCTTCTGGTTTTGGCGGCGATAATAGCATTGAGTATCTATATTTATAATATTTTTATATCAAAGTATTATCGCCTCTTTGAGGATTGCATTGTTTACTATTCTAATAACAAAGAGAAACTTCGAATTGCTTACAGTTCAATCGATCATGCAGAACTGATCAAGAGAAGGGAAAGAAATGTCGAGTTTGAGCAGCTGCAGCTTTTCTTTGAAAACAAAAAGCGCAGTATTCGTATCAGCTATTATGATAATGTTGAAGAACTGCTGGACAAATTATATGAATGCGGGGTAAGATTTGACCTCCCTGCGGATTCTATCAGAGATAAATACATTGACTATATGCGCGCCAAGAAGTAAGAGGATATTGGGAATGGCAGATTACAGCCTGTACTTATCGTTCATGGAGGAATTAATACAAAGCCACAAATAAATAAAGGAGTGCCCCTAGGTATGACATTTTCAGAATTGGTAGAAATGACAAAAGATATTGATTTAGAGAGTTTAGGAATCTATTTAGGTAAACAATCAAATATGGCTGATACAATAAGTTGCTATGAAAAAGACGGACAATGGGTTATCAAGGAGATCTCAGAAAGACAGGAGGAGTATGAAGAAACAGGCTCTGAAGAAGAAATCATGATCAGAATGAAAAGTATAATAAAAAAATCAAAGTTTGCAATGGATAGGATTTTATCTCGCTACAAATAAGTGTTGGCGGCAGAATCAGTTAATCTTGCAGTGGGACCAAATGAGGGCGGGAATGTAATAGTCCCAGATAAAGGATTTGATAGCTTTGGCAAATTGAAAATAGAATTAGGCGCACCTGGTGAGGGGAAAAATGAAAAAAACAAGTATTCAATTTCATGCAACTAACGAAGATTTATATGAACTTGTGATGGAGATAATTCATGGATGTTATAAGGTATATGGAATCCTTGATTATCCTCAATTTGAGGTAATTGAATTAACGGAAAAATTAGATAAAACAACCTTTAGTAAGTATAGAGTGATTATTATCTCAAAAAACAAAGTCACCATTGCTAATAGTTATAATGAGTTCATTAAATTACAAGATAATTATTTGGGAATTAGGATAGGAATAGATACTAATGAAGAACTGACAGAATCTTTTATCTGGTCATCTTCTGCGACTGATATTGATTCTGATTGGAAGAAGATTATTAGCTCGTTCAAGAAGAAGATGAAAAAGGGCGCATGGGCAACAAGCCTATATGGTGGTAAGAAACAGTTTTACAAAAATCACTTATATACTGATAGGGCCAAATCTGCATATGAAAAGGGCGTTAAAATACGTCCTATGGCCGGATGTGTTGTTTATGAGTTACATGATTGATATTCAGACTTCAAGATGCAGGCGAGTGCGATTATAGAGTAGTCGTGTCTTGTATGGATTACTTAAATCTGGTCAAGATATTACAATATATGCATTAGGAAATTAAGGATGGTGTTTTTGAAATCCTTTGGTTGATTGAATAAAGAGAAGAGGACTCTGTCAGGGCTTAAAGCTTTGCACTATGGAGGTTATGTTATGGGGATGTTTGCGTGTTATATGGAAGCTAAATACGATCTGATAGAATCACTAAAGACCAAATCAGATAATGAACTATTTGAGGAAGTAGAATCTTTATTACAACAGAATATAAAGTCGTATGATATGGGTAAACTGTGGGATGGCCTTCATTTTATTATGACTGGAGTGTCTGCATCAACGCCTATTGTAGATGACTTGCTGAGCGAAGCTATTGTTGGGACAAGCATGTTTTCAAGTGATGAGAATGCAAACTATATTGCATACATTTATCCTGACAGAGTTAGAGAAATATTTTTAGCCCTTTCTAGCTTTGATATATATAAGGCACTTTCATATTTCTCGCCTAAAGAATTGGAAAAAAAGGATATTTATCCTTCAATTTGGGTTGAATCTGAGAAAGAGAGTCTTAAGGAAGAGCTTATCTCTGAATTTAAAGGAATAAAAGATTTTTATGGTGTTGTGAGTAATGACAATAAGGGTATAGTTGTGAGCATATATTGAAAAGTGAATATAGAATCGGAAAATAGTTATGACGGAGAATAAGACATGTCTTACGAATTAAATGATGATACAACTGGTGGTTTCGAGCCACAAACATATAAAACACACTGTGGAGACTGGAAAACCAGATATAACGCATATGTTGCTGATGGAATGATTGCTGTTCAGGGAAAATTCAATGGCGTGCTGACTGAAATGGAAGATGCAAACACCGCTATTGAAAGTGCCGGGATAGAAGGAATCGATAAGATCAGTATTGCATATACTCGCACGCAGACAGCAGATGTAGAAGATAAGAGGTCAAATCTATGTTTCTTCACCAGTCTGGTTTATAGTGATGCAGAGAAACAGATTGATGATCCCTTTTATGAGTCTGTATATGCAACTAAAGGAAATACCGATGAGCATAAGTCAGTACTTCTTACTTTTTCAGGAACTACAATTGATCTTCCCTATGAATATTGTAGTCCGGAGAACATCTTTAACATTATGACAAAGGTGTTCGATGAATCTGCTTATGATGATTTCCTATATACAGATGATGAAGAAGCCAATGCTCTTATCGGGCAATATATGGAATACGATTATGTGACAGGCACCTATGGCTTTGAAGAAGCTATGGACAACTGGGATAGCCTTACCGATAAGGAGCAGGCTGTGCTTGCGCATTGCTATGAATATTCATATAGACAGTACGAGCTGGTCATGGATGATGACTCCTATGAAGCGAAAGAAAAACGTGAGATTCTGGAGCGAATGGCTAACAAGTTTGTCAATCATCCCGAGATAGCTACAACAACGTCATCTCTTACAATAGCAGATCAAATTAAACTCGGCGAGTTTGATACTGAATCCTATAGTTCTTTACTCACCCAGGATATTACTGGAACGAATGGTCCAATAAACTATAACAGCTCATCATTGATGGATTTTACGAATCCATCGGTTCTTTCAGCTGCAGGAAAAGGTATGCTTGGACTGCTTGGAGAAGATAGCAGGGGAAAAGACCTTTTAGAACAGCTTGACTCAAGACTGTTTTTGCCCGGTAATGGCGAAATAAAAGTAAGGCATGACGGAGCAGGTACTGAATTCTATATTGCTGCATCAAATGAATTTGACACTCCCTATATGGGGCTGGTTGGTTATAACCTACCTACTGGCGATACTGTTGTCGCATATTGCACAAGTCAGCAAAGAAGCGAGGCATATGTTTATCATCAGGAAGAGAAAAATCCTGGTTGTTATTCGCATCAAAAAGCACTCGGACTGAATGAGAGTGCCATTGCTACCATTTTGACTGCGGCCAAGAGTTCAGTGGATATGGAGGTTATGGAAAACCTCTCAAGGTGTGATGGAAACTACTACAATGTCTTTACACAGAGCGCTGGCTCATTATCTGATTCTGCTAATGATAAGATTTTGGAGTATGTGGTTTATTTACAGTCACAATATGCTGATAAAGGGTACTATATATATGAAAGTGAATTAAAGGCTGTAAATAGTTTTTATTCGGATACTGAGAATCAGTATTCACAGG
>JAEEGI010016021.1_pt1 | contig 15524 bp, 12 predicted proteins | sample 8958751 | NCBI WGS metagenome assembly JAEEGI01 (sample SAMN16246545, study PRJNA631951) | gut metagenome | biome: gut microbiome; feature: rumen; material: KS-attached | host: Bos | place: Iran: Karaj | collected 2018-10
ACCCAACGCTTGATCATCAAATAGCTCCGCCCACTTTGCGTTGCATCATTCTTGACGTATGACCGATAACAACCATCCGTTATTTCCAACTCCGGGGAGGCACCATTGCCAGCCTCCCCGGCAAAACGAACACACCATGAAATACATTGAAAATTGCCCTGCACAGAGTTTGTCGCGCCGTTGCTCACAATTGAAATAATGAACATCTCTATAGAATGCAGTTCCAGAGAAGAATAAACTTTAACAATAATAATCATGAAAAGATTTTTTTCCACCATCATCCTGCTTGCCGTCGCAGGAATCGCCGTCTGCCAGGACACCGTAACCTACCCCTATCCCTGCTATATGGAATGGACTATGCCTGACACTATGGGTAGGCACATCAATGATTGTGAGGGTAGACGCAAATGTTCTTACGCGGCATACCCACGACCAATCCCCGCGACAAGTGCACGTCAGTATCCCATCAATACCCCCACCGTAATCTACGGCATCGCCGCTACATTGTGGGGGCAGGACTCCCTCAGAAGGGATTTGAGTGTCACCCTGTTCACTAAAAAAGGACGTTATAAGCTGAAACCAAGCTACTTTAGCGTCATACCCGTTAAAACCGTGAGATGGTCCGCCTCAATGCCTTTCCGCTACGTCAAGTACCGTTCTTTCGACTATATCACAAGTTCCCCAACCTACGGACAACACTTTGAGGATTATGTCAAAGCTTACGAGTTCTATTTCGACACCCCCGTCGTTGTTTCCGACACTTTCTTTGTAGGTATACAGACCCTCGGTATCGACGGTCAGCAACACCCTTACGCAAACCAAGCAAATTTAATGGGGTGGTGCTGTATGGCCACACAATACAATTTTTTTTCCCGCGAATTCACCGGTCGTCCACCCATGTGGCATACAATTGTTGACAGCGTGGCTTTTTCTGGGAATCCTTCTGAATTTGGAGGGGTGTTCCCCATCACCGAACACCCGCCATGCAATCCCGACACCCTCTCCTGCTCTTCAGTCTACGGTTTAAGAGCCCTGCCTCTTATGAGCGGCGAAGTGCGGTTCACTTGGCACCAACAACCATCGCACCGACAATTCCAAATCTCCGTAGGCCCGCAGGGCACACCGCCCGACGACAACCCCATATACGAAGCCGCCGGTTCCCCATTCTCCATTTCTGACAACTGGGATTCCACCATACTCTATGCCGCCTACATCCGGGCGCAGTGCAGCCGGTATTGCCATCCCGACTCCACCCTCGTATGGAGCGACTGGAGCAGACCCGTCACCTTCTACACAGACCGTAGCTTCCCCCAGGGCATCCATTCCCCGGACAAAGAGCAGAACCTCCTTTTCGACATAGTCCCCAATCCCACCGACGGCCGCGTCACCGTAACGATAGATGCTGCATTGCCCGACCCCGCGGCATGCCGTTTCACCCTTCTCGACGCCGCAGGACACGAAGTACTCTCGGCTACGCCTCAGCACGACTCCCGCACATTCTCCCTTTCGCTGCAGCACCTCCCCTCAGGCTCCTATTTCCTCCGGATGTCCTCCCCGCAGGGCTCCTCAACCCGGAAGGTGGTCCTACAGACTAAATAATAAGGCCTGTCCACTCATAGGGACGCACCAAGCAAGGTCGTAAACAGCTTGATTGCGACCGCTGTGAGTTCAACAGGAATCACCCTGTAACAGCCATGGATTAATGTCTGTTACAGGGTGATTCCTGTTTATGTACCCATAGTGGATGCTACACTTGAAAGCACGTCCCTGCAGGGCGCCAAGTCTATCCGCCGCCCACCCCCACACTGCACCGTGTTCGCGCAGGGGTATAGCGAGGCCGATCCTTCGCTCTTCCTTCGCTCTTCCTTCGCTCGTTCTCCCATCGTTCTCCCATCGTTCTTCCTTTATCAAAGGATAAATGGTGGTATATGATAGGGGGATGTAACGACGGACGAGGGGAGGCAGGGGTATAAAGCCTTGCCCCGGCCTGCCCGTTCTACGAAAGTAGGACATTTTGTCATGCAGAAAAAAGAAAAAAAGGCACAATTTATGTCATTTTGTCAGTATGGAAAATATGGCACAGTGGTTGCAGGATATAGGGTGTCTGCGGACGCAAGGAACCGCCGACAGAAAGCAAAAAGGTTGCCCCGGCAACCAAACAAAACAAGATAATAAAAAATTAAAAATAGGAGATTAAAACCATGTTACTCACAACAAGAAATCAGAATTTTATGCCTTCGTTATTCAACGAACTGCTTAATTGGAACAACTGGAACTACGGCACCTGCGACGAGCACAGCCCAATGCCGAAGATGAACGTGAGCGAGAGTGACAAGAGCTACGAGCTGGAGCTGTCGGTTCCGGGACTGAGCAAAGACGACCTGAGTTTGAGCATTGACAGCGAGAACAACCTGGTTATCGAGATGGTGAAAAAAGAAGAGAAGAAGGAGGAGAAGAAAGACCGCCACTATCTGCGCCATGAGTTCAGCACACTGCAGTTCAAACAGATGTTCAGCCTGCCCGAGAATGTCAAGAAGGAGGCCATCAGTGCGAAGGTGGAACACGGCATCCTGTCCATCAATCTGCCCAAATTCACCAACGAAGAGAAACAAGCCATGTCTCAGCAAATAACGATTCAATAATCGCAATTGCCCCGACACACAACCAAAGAAGAACAGCCGAACAGGCTGTTCTTTTTATTATTATATATTTAATTTGTCGGAATGAAATAAAATTCGTATTTTTGCATTTTCGAAATGCTGAACAAAATGGAACAAAGACCCCACATGGATCCTTCGGAGATAACCGCAAAACATGTTGACATACAAAAGATTCTTGCCAACAAGAAAGTCCGACTGCCCAACTGGGCGACACGGATGATGGAGCGGTTGCTGCATATAGACGAAATCAATTCGACCATCTACCGCCACCGCGACAAATTCGGGCTCGACTTTGTGCATGCCTTCCTTGAAGGCACGCATCCCGAAGACCTAAACGCGAAGATAGAAGTCATCAACCCGGAGAATATCCCCACCGAAGGATACCCGATAGTGGCAGGCAACCACCCGTTGGGAGGGCCTGACGGACTGGCGTTGATGGCCGCCGTGGGGCGCTACCGACAAGATATCCAGTTCCCCGTCACCGATTTCCTGCTCTATCTCCCCGGCCCGGCACCCCTGTTTGTGCCTATTGACAAGGTGAACCGCAACAATGCCAATGTCAATGCCCTCGAGGAGGCTTTCGGGGGGCAGAACTGTCTGCTCTACTTCCCCGCCGGGCTGTGTTCGCGCAAACAGAAGAACGGTGAGATCCGTGACCTGGAATGGAAGCCTACGTTCATCAAAAAGGCAGTCCGCTACCAGCGCGACATAGTGCCTTTCTTCTTTGACGCCCGCAACCGCGAACGGTTTTACAACATTGCCCGATTGCGCGAACGGCTCGGTATCAAGTTCAATTTCGAGATGGCACTGCTGCCGGCCGAGATGTTTGCCCAGCGCGGCAAGACGATGCACTTCACTATAGGCAAGCCCATCCCCTACACCACCTTCGACAAACGCCATTCGGCCAAAGAGTGGGCCCAGATGGTCAAGGAGCATTGCTACAGACTGAAAGACGACCCCCGTGCCGAATTTGAACCTTGAAGGGCGGAGTCCCGCAACCACGAAGGCCTTTCGAACCCAAACCCATTACAACACTGACCTAAACACCTCATCAAAACAATGGATATAGATACATCATACATCATCCCCCCTGTACCCCGCGACCTTATCAAGGCCGAACTGAAACACAAGAATTTTCTCCGCATGACCAACAGCGGGAACAAGGAGATTTATATAACCACCGCCCATATTTCGCCCAACATCATGCGCGAGATAGGACGGCTGCGCGAGCTCAGTTTTGCCCTTGACGGCGGCGGAACCGGCAAGGACTGCGACATTGACGAGTTCGACACCATGCCCGAGCCCTACTGCTTCAAGCAGCTTTTTGTGTGGAGCCCCGAAGACGAGGAGATTGTGGGCGGCTACCGCTTTATACACGGCAGCAACATGATGCGCCGCGAGGACGGAAGCATCGCAACTCCTACGGCCGAGTTGTTCCAATATTCAGACCTGTTTATAGAGAACTACCTGCCCTACACCGTTGAGCTGGGACGCGCCTTTGTGCAGCCCGACTTCCAGCCCGGCAACAACCTGCGCAAAGGGCTTTATTCGCTCGACAACCTGTGGGACGGTTTGGGCGCCATAGCACTCGAGATACCCGAAACGCTGTACTTCTTTGGGAAAATCACCATGTATCCACAGATGAACCGCCGGGCCAAGGATTTGATACTCTATTTCTACCAGAAACATTTCCCCGACCCCGAAGGGCTTGTGTGGCCTTACACCCAACTCAAAATCCAGTCGGACTATAACGAGTTGCACGAGCTCTTCAATGGCCGAAACTATAAGGAGGACTACCAGATATTGGTGCGCAGTGTGCGTGCCGTGGGCTGCACAGTGCCGGCCATGATAAACGCCTACATGAATCTGACGCCCACCATGCGCTCGTTCGGCACAGCCATCAACACCGAATTCGGCAACACCGACGAGACCGGCATATTGGTGACCCTGCGCGACATTGTGCCAGACAAGCGCAAACGCTATATCGAATCGTACGAGACCAAGAACCGGGTGCTGGACCGCCTACGCCTTTTCCGCATCAACATGAAACAGTTGCCCTGGTGGAAACAGACCAATGAATCGGAAAAGCTTGAACTGAAACGGCTCAAACACCTGAAAGAGGTTTCGGACAGGACCAACGATTCTTCATCGAAAAAGAGCAAACGGAACCTTTCGACACGCCCCAATAACAATTAACAATCACCGAACCACCACCCCCCGATGGAGATAAAGACCGCCACCTTTGTCATAAGCAACAGCGACTACCGCAAATGCCCCGACACACCGTTGCCCGAATATGCATTCATCGGGCGCAGCAATGTGGGCAAGTCGTCGCTTATCAACATGCTCACCCACAATAAGAGTCTGGCCAAAACAAGCGTGAAACCCGGCAAGACCCAACTCATCAACCACTTCATCATCAACAACCAATGGTATCTTGTCGACCTGCCGGGATATGGCTATGCACGCATCTCCAAAACATCGCGGAGCCAATGGCAACGCATGATTACGGATTATATGCTGCACAGGCCAAACCTTGCCAATGTTTTCGTCCTGATAGACTCGCGCATCCCCCCTCAGAAGATTGACATTGATTTTATCAATTTCCTCGGCACCAACGGCATTCCGCTTATCCTCATCTTTACGAAGACCGACAAACAAAAGCAGAGCGAAACGGCTGCCACAGTCAACGGAATGAAGAGGGCGCTGGGCGAGACGTGGGAAGAGCTGCCCGAAATGATACTGACATCGGCCGTGACCCGTCAAGGGCGCGACCATGTGTTGGATCGCATCGACCAAATAAACCGCCTGATGGCACAAAACACCGCACAGAGTAATAATCCATAGTCAACCAAGCAATACACCCCCATGACCTACAGCAAAAAAATCCTGCTGGCAAGCCTTGCCACAGTGCTCTGCATAGCCGCCGTGGCACAAAACACCGACCGACTCGATTTCGTAGTCAGGCATACCACCATTAAACCCGCCATGCGGCATGCCTCGTTTGCCGTGTGTGTGCATAACATCACGAAGGACAGCACGGTCTATTCGCGCAACGACGACCTGTCCATGGCACCGTCGGCCCTCAACAAGCTGTTCACTACCGCTGCCGCCTACAGCCGCATGGGACCGAAATTCTATTTTGAGAACTACCTCTACTACTCGGGCGAGATAGACCGACAGGGCACCTTGCAAGGAGACCTTATCATTGCCGGAACGGGCGACCCGTTCTTCTGCTCAGACCGTTTCCCCCACACCGATTCGACGTTCCACCGCTTTGCCACCGCCCTACGCAAAAAAGGCATCAAACGCATCACCGGACACATCTATGCGGACACAAGCATCTTCGAGGGCGACATGATACACCCTTCGTGGCGCTGGGAGGACATAGGAAACTGCTACGGCAGTGGAGCCTGCGGCATCAATTATAATGAGAATTCGGTTGACGTGCACTTTCGTGCAGGGCGCCGTGTGGGAGACCCCGCCGTCATCACCAGCACCCATCCTGAAATCCCCATCACCAATCAGGTTGTCACAGGCCCCCGCGACACCCTTTTCAACATTTGTTTCTATGGTTCCCCCTACCAGGATAGCCGCATGGCACGAGGCATCATCCCCTTGGGCACGGCAGACACGCATTTCCGCGCCTCACTGCCGAACCCGGCCTACCATATGGCAAATGAATTCACAAAGTATCTCCGTGCCAACGGCATCGCTGTCATGGGAGACCCCGCTATTCATTTCACCATGCCCAATCAATACCGCAAACTCTGCATCGATACCGCCTTTAATCTTTTCACCACGACAGCCCTCACTACACAAACCAACAACAATCTGGCCGCCGAAAGCCTTTTCAAACTGCTGGGTTATCTGCGCGACGGCCACGGCACTTTTGCTTCCGGCCGGCGGTTTATGTACGAATATTTCCACGAGCTGGATCTCAACCCCTCCGAAATCGACATGGTTGACGGCAGCGGTATCTCGCGCGACAACCGCGTAACGGCTTACTTCGTCTGCCAATTCCTTGACGCGGTGGCACGCCAGCCTTTCTTTCTCGATTTTGCCGGAGCTCTCGGCATCAGCGAAAGGATTCCTGAGTTTGACATTATCCCCCCAGTTCCCGAGGACTGCTCGCTACGCATAAAGAGCGGTGTCGCTTCGGGAGTGCGTAACTTTGCCGGCTATTTCTCCAACGCCGATGACCAGTTGTACAGTTTTACCATTCTCTGCAATAACTACAGCTGCGACGACACCACCATCGACCAGCTGATAAAAGGCATTATCGAAGAGATTATCCGCCTCTGATCCCAGCCATAAAGAAAAGAGAGTGTCCATATTCCTGTGGACACTCTCTTTTTCATGGTTTGAAGCTGTTGATTCAACCCAACAAGTTCTTTTCAATATAGTTTGAGATGTATATGGTCTTGACAATGATGTCTCAAAAGTCCCCAACGGGGACGACAGAACACAGACAGGGTTGTAAACCCCTGTGCGAATGGTAGTAAAAGCGAACCCTGAAGGGGTGACACACCGTATGATGCCGACTATCTGTCGCCCCTTCAGGGCTTTGTTTTATCGTCCATAAATACGGGGGCTTACGCCCCCGCCTATCTTTTTCAGTCCTTCGGACTTTTTAAAACACGTTAAAAAGGCAATGAATCACGCCTTTGGCCTTTTAGCCACTTGTCAAACTTCAGTTATCTGATAATTAGTGTACTTCCCGTCCTAATGACCGATTTGGGTTTAACGTTTCACAATGCGTTTGACAGAAGTGGATGAGGCTGTCACTATACGGACGAAGTAGGCTCCATTGGGCAAAGCACTCATGTCGACGGTGGGAGCGGTTGTGGTGGCAAGAAGACGGCCGTTCATTTCCATCAACTCCACTCTTTGCAGATTCTCTGCCTGGACATTCAGCACATCCGTCACGGGGTTGGGATAGACTTTGGCCACTTCGGTATCAGCGGCAGGACGATCTTCAATGCCTAAATGGGCGCAGGGCCATTCAACATGGTGTGTGCCACCGTTGCGATAGGCATTCCGCACTTTGACCAAATCCTCGCCGTGCCGGTTGCGGATGGTGTAGTTGATGTAGCGGTCGGTGCCTCCGCCCGCGTGCCATACGACACGGATGTCGTGCGGAGCCACCAGGACATCGACAGAATCCTTGGTGCCCTGTTCCAAACGCGCTTTGCCGTAGAGGAAACCCAACGGCGACTCGAACGAGAGGTAGGCACCACCCTGCCAAGTCTCGCCGTGGCTGCACTCCATCACCACCGTCAGCGGACACATTTCATCTTCGTCATAGAAGTCCTGCACCACGCGCACGGTGCACCGTTCGCCGCCTTGCGTGAAGGCGATGACTGCGGAACGCTCTTGGCCGGCATTGTTCTCGGAGACATGGAAGAAGAGCCATCCGGCACGGTCGAAGTGGTTCTCGGAAAAGGTAATCCAGTCGGCGTCGCAGGAGAGGCTCCACGGTGCATCGATGGTGTCGTTGATGCAAAACAGCAGCGAGTCGTCGCCACCGTTGCGACCCATGGAGAAGAGGGTGTCGCTGACGCGCATACGGTAGTCTGGCACGAGGCCGAGGAGGGCAGCATTGTTGTCGTTAAAGGTATAGGTGCCATTGCCGCCCACACCACCGACACCGGGGCTGATGGAATCGACGGGGAAGAAACCGTCGCCACGGCCACTCCAGCCGAAGTTGAAGTGCATGTAGCCGCGACTGTCGTAGCCGTCGCACACGAAGCCGTGGCCGCCAGCTTCGCCCGAGCCCGTGTAGACGATGGGATGGCCCAGGTCGAGCTCGGCAATGAGCATGTCGCGCCACTGCTCGTTGGTGTAGCCAAAGATTTTGTTGACCACCCGCATGGCGGCACTGTAGCCGAAATAGTCTTTCAACGAGTTGTCGATGCTGGGGATACCTTCTATACCGGCAAGACCTGCCGCTGCACTGCCACTGGGGTCGTACTGCATATCAAGACTCACACCGCAGTGGTACATCAGCGTTGCCACGGCTTCTTTCTCCACCATGGGGGAGTTGTAGTTGGCTCTTGCAGGCATGTTGGCCCAGTCGTAGAGGGTGTGGGCAAAGTCGGCCTGTTGCACCCCGTAGCTCTCATGTGTGTAGCTGTGGCTGCCGATGCCGAAGGCGGGGTATTTCCAAAAGTTCATCACTTGCGCCTGCGCAGTGGCGGCACAGCCCGTTGCCGAGCCGCCGGGACAGTAGCCATTGTATGGATAGGTCTGGTCCCAATAGGTGGTGAGCATCGGGGTCACTGTGTCGGTGTAGTCTTTGGGGGAAATGCCCTGTTCGAGGGCGTACCACTCGGAATGCTGGGTGAAAGGAACAGATTGCTGGGCGTTTTGGATTTCCTCTATTTCACGCTGGTAGGCCTGCAGCCACTGCCGGAGGGCAGGAGGCATGTCGTTGGGGTCGAGTGTACCGGTGGCAGAGTAGCCCAATATGGGACGCACCACATCATCGGCAGCCACGAGCACAAAGCCTCCATTGGCACCCTCGAAGAGATAGATGCCTCTGTACTGCCACTCGGTGGGGACATCCGCCAGCAGGTTGCCGCTTTTGGCACCGGTCTGCGAGGAGAAGAAAGACTGCGCAAGAGCGGCAGCCCGTTTGGGATTCACTGGGGCGGCGACAGCGGTGCCAAGCATCAGCACCGCTGCAGCCAGTAATAATACCTTGTTCAGTTTCATAGCAGTGCCCTGTTATCAAATTTTCAAAGCACGGGCGATTCTGCCCACAATGTTACCCCAGCTCATCTTGCCTTTTGCAGTCTTGGCTCCGGGGATAAGGGGCTTGGCGGGCTCAACAGGCACCTGTGTGAATACCACCACTGTGTTTCCCATTATCTCTTCCATGTCGGGGTCGTCGAAATCAAGGGTCAGTGTCTTTGCCACCGTGTCGTAAACCAGTTCGTAGGAATAGTAGGCTGTGTCGCCCAGCTCATCGTCGTAATAATGGCATTTCAATATCACGCTGTCGTTGCTGAAGGTGTAGGTGAACGCTTCTGTCATGTTCTGGTTCTGAGAGGCTGCGGGGTAGTCGGGTACATTGATAACGAGATCATGGAACAGTTCTCCGCTTACCGAGTCGAGGAAGTCGAGCGACAGGTCGTAGGTGACATCCATTTGCAGCATGCCCTCGTAATAATAGGTGTTCTCCATGTGGGCAATCCACGAAGTGCCTGCATAGATATTCACGGGAGTTTCCACCTCCGGGGTTTCAGGGGTGATGGGTTCAATCTTTTCTTTCTTGCAACCGGCAAAGGCCAAGGATGCGGCCACCGTAACGATGGCTAAAGTTTTTAGTGTTGTCTTCATGTTATTATTGTTTCATTTTTTCGTGTATAATCAATAAACGTTTAAGATGGCAAAAACCTTCACAGGGGTAGTGATATTTAATGTTTTTTAAGCTTTTTCTCCAGCTTTTGACGTATTGAGGCCTCGAGAGGGATGAAGTTGTACTGTTGCCAGAAGGCTTCGTCGTACTGCTTGTGGTCGGCACGGCGTTGTGGTACCAGCACGCTTCCCGGTGGCTGGATGGTGTTATTCATCAAGAAGGATGAGCCTTCCTTGTGTTCGCCGGTCAGCACACATTGGCAATGATTATCCATAGAGTTCAACCCAGCACCCTTGGGACTCGAGGCATTGCAATAAAAGTCCGTACCCTCGTCGCGGGTGTAGGAAGTCAAAGTGTACTTGCCTTCCACCAAGCCGTAGTTATACACCACATGCTCTCGCCGAGCCAACGAGTCAACACCTGCCTTTTTGAATACTTTCTTCAAAGGAAAGAATGGGCGCATCGCGAAGTAGTTCGTTTCTTCTATACAGGTGATGGCAAGACTTCCCTTTGCAATCACGATGCGAAAAGAGCCATGACCACGGAACGGTCCGCCTGAACCATTATATCTTGAGGTGACGACATAATACTGATGTCCTTCGGCATCGGTCATTTCCGACACTTGATATTTATTGTGCTTCTTTGCCTTCTCCAAGCGTTTCAGCGACAGGCGAGTCGTGGCATTCGGAATCTCCACTGGGTCGTACAGCACTTCGTTCTCTTCGTAACCGATATAATCGCCTGACACCTCCCTTGACACTTGTTTATTTACATAAGCCGTGTCGCACAGCAGCAGACGGTCGTGGCGGATGCTGGTATAGTTACTCTCAATGGGACGTTTGTAACTATACCGAGCGATGTTCCCAGGCTCTTCACCGTTATTCAGTTTCTTCAATGTATGGTGCTTGTCGTAGCCCACACGCAGGGCATCAAACACCATCTCGTCAAAAAGGAACGGCTCGCCGTTCAGCATCCTCACATCGCGGTAGAACCAAGTGCCCACCACGCTGTCGGTTTGGTAGTTCTGCGGTATGCGGTTCACCGCATCTATCAATAGCTGAGCGGCAGCCTTGGGCGAATATTCCCTCACCGTTACCTCCTTCAGCCAGCGTCCTCCATCAGAAGTGAGGGCTATGTCGCCCTTGCGCTGTGCCTTGGCAATACTGACTGTGTCGCGCAGATATCCCATCAGGGCATATACCACGCTGCAGTCCCGATATTCGGAAGGTACCTTCAGCACATATTCGCCGTCATTGTTGGTCTGGGTGTAGATGGCCTGTCCCGCCACATAGATGGTCACGGCCGGCAACCCCTCGCGGGTGTCACGGTCGGTGACTTGCCCGCGAAGGGTCAGATAGCTTTCTTGTGCAGATATCGAACTAAAAACTAAGAGATAAAAACAAAAAACCAAAATAAACTTCTTCATTTCCTTTTTTAATAATGAATGGATTTTTTAATTCTTAATTCTTAATTTATATCTGCGGGGTTCCCATGCTCTCAGTGGCACCCTGGCGGGCTTTGCTTTCCAGCTCCATCTTGCCCATACGCCAGGTGAGACCGAGGCTGACAAAGCGCGAGTCGTAACGCTGACTGCCGGTGGTCTGGTAGCTAGGAGCAGTGGTATTGTTGCCCCATTGCGCCATGCCGAAGATGTCGCGGACGTTGAGGTTCACACTCAGCTTGCGGTCGAAGAAGTCGCTGCTCACTCCAAAGTCCACGCCTTTGTTGGCAACACTCATGCTATAGAGACCCAGACGGGGAGAACTGTAGTGGGCGTTGGCGAACACTTCGAGCCAACCCCACAGCTTGGCCCACACGTTGAGACGGGTGCTCCAGCTCACCTTACTGTCAGCAAATCCTTGATAGTTGTATCCGTAGTTAAACACCGAAGCATTGAGACGCACGTTAAGGAAGCCCGTCGGGCGGTAGGTGATGTTTGCCTCCAAGCCCTCGGTGTGGCTGCTGCCGATATTTTCCGGCATGGTGTAGTTGACCAGCACCGGACCGAAATACTCAGGCGCATAGCCGGCGTATGTCATGGTGCCAATCTCATCGGTGTTGGCACGGTAATAGGCGTTGATGCCGATGTTGCCGAAGCCCATGATGTATTTGTTAAAGGCAGCCTCCACATTGTGCGTGTAGCTGATAAGCAGGTTGGGATTGCCAGTCTCGTAGCTGTAGTCGTCGAAGCGGCGGAAGGTAGACAGCTGTGTCATGCCAGGCGTGGTATGACGGCGGGTGTAGCTGAGGCTGTAGCTGGTGAAGGTCTTGGTCTGATAGCTCAGGTGGATGCTGGGCACGAGGCCAAAGAAGGCGGTGTCCACCTCGGTGGCGCCGGTTCCGTTCAGATAGTTCCATGTGCTGTGCTTCCATTCCTGTTCGCCACGCAGACCCAGCTTGGCAGTGAAGCCACCCCAACGTTTCTGCAAAGTGACATAGCCGTTGAGTCCGGTGCCACGCTCCACACCTTCGTGCGAACGTAGCAGCACTTGCTCATAAACAGTGCCGTTGAGGGTGTCAAGACAGATATACTGTGTGCCGCCGCCAAACTCCATCTCTGCACCCGCCTGCAGTTCAAACTGGTTCTTCAGCGGGTGGGTATAATCCAGTGACAGGCTACCCGAAGGATTGCTGCCACGGGTTTCGGTGCGGCGCATCAGGGTGTCGCGCATTAGGTCATAGTAGGCAAAGGTCTCGTTGCCCGTGCCACGGTTACTCCAAGTGTTACCATTGAAGCTGAAGGAGAGCTTGCGTCCGGTGGTGTCGAATCGGTGCTCCAACCATGCACCCGCATAGCCGCCCCAGCCAAAGCCGTCGCCATTGTCTATCGTGTAGTGGTAGCCCAAGTTGCGTAGCGCGGGTTGATACTCCAAGTACTGGAGGTCTATAGTGCTACTATTGCGACCCCAATAGGGATACATGCCCATCCAGGTGGATAAGTGGGTCTTATCCGTAATGTTCCAGTTGAGGTTGATTCCCGCATAGCCGCCAACGTTGTTGGCACGGGTCTTGCTCTCGCTGCTCTGGTAGCGGCTGGTGTCGCCATTGGCATCAAAAAGGGTGTTGGTACCGTCGCTCTCCATATTATGATGCGAGTAGTCGGCATTGAGGTAGAAGTTGAAGTCCACCTTCTCATTCGCCCACACGTATGACATCCACGGCGACACGCTGGGCGATGTTCTTGCCCGTACACCTACGCACAGCAACTCGTTGCGGGTAATCTTCTGGTTGGTGACGATATTGATGACACCCCCTGTGGTGGAGTAGCGTGCCGAGGGATTGGTGATGACCTCGATGCGCTCGATAGCATTGGCAGGCATCTGTTTGATGTACTGCTTCAACGCCTCCTCATTCATGTGGCTGGGGCGGTCGTTGACCCAAATCTCCACGCTGCTCACACCCCGCAGGGTGATGTTGCCTTCGGCATCCACCTCCACGCCCGGCGCATTCTGCAGGGCATCACTGGCGGTACCCGTCTGGATGGAAGCATCCTCTTTGGTGTTGTACATGTTCTTTTCGCCATCCATCACATAGAGGGGCTTCTCGGCCACGATTTTCACGGTCTCAAGTGTGGTGCCTCCCTTTAGCGAAATCTCTAGTTTGTCTAGATTTCCTAGTACTTCTAGTTCCTCTAGATACTTCTCGTATCCTACGTAGCTGGCCTGTAGCAGATATTTTCCAGGCTTCACGTCCTTGATAACGAACTTGCCGTCGAAGTCTGTGGCGTTACCGCGCACAAACACCGTATCTGCCACGCGCATCAGACCCACATTCACCAAGGGTAACACCTCGCCTGTCTTAGCGTCGCGCACTGTGCCTTTGACACTCACGCTCTGCGCCTGAAGAGAGGTAAGAACTATGAGGTAAGAACTAAGAAGAATAAAGCAAGCTATCTTTTTCATGATACTGTGATTACTAATTCTGTTTACTTTCATTAATCAGTTCTTCCCATGTGAAACCCAGCATATTCATGCGCTGCACGAAATAGGGCAGCTCGTCATTAATAAACTCCTGCCGATGCATCTTGCGGATGCGGTCGCCCGCCTTGGGCTCGACAAAGTAGCCCACGCCTCGGCGGTTGTAGATTATCTCTGCATTCTGCAGGTAGTCGTAGGTGCGCATCACTGTATTGGGGTTCACGCCCAGTTCGGCAGCCACGTCGCGCACCGACGGCACGCGTTCGTCCACCTGCCATTCTCCAGCCACAATACGCTCGCACAGCGTGTCGGCTATCTGGAGGTATATCGGTTTTTGTTTCTTGAAGTCCATGGTCAATTATTTTTTAACTTTAATGGCAAGTTCTCCACTCACCGAATTGCATTCAATCGCGCAGGCACCGTTGCCGATTACCTTTTTCTTTCCCCTTCTGGCTACGGGCAGCTCACTAAAGAAGTTGGACACCAACCCGTTATATTCCAGCGTGAAGCCGGCATCCTCGGGCACATACAGCACCGTGCTCCCCGATACATTGTTCAATTCTATATCCTCGGGCATTTTGCTGAAGGTGGCCTCCACATTGGTGCTGACGCTATTTACTTCGATGTCTTTAATCTCACATTCGTTTAAGGTAATTTGCCGCGACACACTGTTCATCTCCAAGGTGCTGCAACGCACGCTATCCATTTGGATGCTCCGACCGAGGCCGTTCATCTCCACTTCGTCTAACCGCAATGTACGCGGCACACGCACTAAGAGATTCTTGTCGGGAAGATTCTCCCCTTGCGACTTCATGCCGGGTATGCCAAACCGGATATTCAGCGTTCCGTCTGACTCCAAATAGTAATGCATCGTGGTGGAGTCGGTCAGAGCGTCTTCAGAGGTCTCACTGATGGCCACCTCCGTACCGTCGTAGGCCTCGATGGTGACAGTGCCGCTGACCCAGTCGATGTTCAACTCACTCACGTCAGAAGCGGCAAACGTGGATCCACCCATCACATAATACTTGGCATCCTTGCTGTTGCCTAACGTCACGTCGCCATACTTGTTCATATAGTGTTCCATCAAATTCTCATAATCATTGGTGTTATGAAGCTTGCAGCCGCCCATAGCCATCATACCTATTAGGGCAACACCAACTACATATATTGTTCCCTTGTGTGTCATATCTTCTTAATTTTTAATTCTTAATTTCTTAGTATTTCATGTGTTTCAGTCTGTAGCTAGCCCACCAGAAGAACACCACGGTCAGCAACATGCCCCATGCCGTCGCTATCCAATAGGCAGTATTGAGGCTTCTTATTGGGTCGGCAGATTCGAGAAACTCCTGCAGCCAGTTGCCGCTCAGCATCATGGCACCCATAACGGGGGTAAGGATGATGTTCAGCACAAAGCTGATAAGCCAAGTCCAAAGGATAGTCTGCAGCACCTTGTGCTTCTTGAAGATAGTAGTAGTGAAGAGGAAGAGACCCACATAGCTCAGATAAGCTATCACTCCATATATCACCACCTTGCCAGGGGTGAACACTCTGGTCAGCATCATTACATCCTCATCTGCATTGGGG
>JAEEGI010016023.1_pt1 | contig 15523 bp, 14 predicted proteins | sample 8958751 | NCBI WGS metagenome assembly JAEEGI01 (sample SAMN16246545, study PRJNA631951) | gut metagenome | biome: gut microbiome; feature: rumen; material: KS-attached | host: Bos | place: Iran: Karaj | collected 2018-10
GGAGAAGGCCGGCGGCTTGCACCGCTTCGGCACGTGGGACCGCCCCCTACTCACCGACTCGGGAGGCTTCCAGGTGTTCTCCCTCACAGGCACACGCAAGCTCACGGAGGAAGGATGTGTCTTCCAGAGCCATATCGACGGCAGCCGCCACATGTTCACGCCCGAGCGCGTGATGGACATAGAGCGCAGCATCGGTGCCGACATAATGATGGCCCTCGACGAGTGTCCTCCCGGCACAGCGGAATACGACTACGCCAAGAAGAGTCTGGGACTCACCCACCGCTGGCTCGACCGCTGCATCAGACGATTCTCGGAGACACAGCCGAAATACGGCTACACGCAGAGCCTCTTCCCCATCGTGCAGGGCTGCACCTACAAAGACCTGCGGGCAGAGAGCGCACGATACATCGCCGACAAGGGAGCCGACGGAAACGCCATCGGAGGACTCGCCGTGGGAGAACCCACAGAGGTGATGTACGAGATGATTGAGGTGGTGAACGACATACTGCCCAAGGACCGACCCAGATACCTCATGGGTGTGGGCACTCCGCAGAACATACTGGAGGCTATCGAGAGAGGTGTGGATATGTTCGACTGCGTGATGCCGACGCGCAACGGACGCAACGCAATGCTCTTCACATGGCAGGGTACACTCAATATGAGAAACGCCAAGTGGGCCGACGACTTCTCCGCCCTCGACCCCGACGGCACCGCCTCCGTAGACAGCATCTACTCCAGAGCTTACGTACACCATCTCTTCAAGGCACAGGAACTGATGGCGCTGGAGATAGGTTCGATACACAATCTTGCTTTCTATCTCGACCTTGTGCGCACGGCGAGACGACACATACTGGCTGGCGACTTCACAGCGTGGAAGCGCAGCGTGATTGAGCAATTGGGACGACGGCTGTGAAGAAACTCGACCTCTATATCATAAAGAAGTTTCTGGGCACATACTTCTTCAGTATCGTGCTCATCATCAGCATTGCCGTCATCTTCGACTTTAACGAGAACGTGGCCAAGTTCACAGAGAAACACGCTCCGTGGGATGCCATCATCTACGACTACTACCTCAACTTCATCCCCTTCTACGCCAACCTCTTCTCCGGCCTATTCGTCTTCCTCTCGGTCATCTTCTTCACCACGAAGCTGGCCGACAACAGCGAGATAATAGCCATGCTGGCAGCCGGCGTGAGCTACAGACGGCTCCTGCGCCCCTACATGATAAGCACCGCGATCATAGCGCTGATGAGCTTCGTGCTGGGCGCCGAGATAATACCGCGAGGCAACGTGAAGCGAGTGGACTTCGAGAACACCTATAAGCGCAACCGCGTGCACAACGTGGCAACGTATGCCGACAACGTGCAGCTGCAGGTGGCTCCAGGAGTGATAACGTATATGAGCCACTTCGACGGACGCACCCACACGGGATACGGATTCACGATGGACCAGTTTCAGGACAAGAAACTCATCTGCCATCTCACGGCGCAGAGCATAGCCTACGACACCATCGGCGACGTGCGTTTCATGTGGCATCTGAAGAACGTGCAGATACGCGAGATGAAAGGCATGCGCGAACACATCACCCACTACGACCAGATAGACAGCGTCATCACGATGGAGCCGCGCGACTTCCTCTTCGTGGCGCACCTGCAGGAGACAATGACCAACAGCCAGCTGCGCGAATATATCAGGCGCCAGCAGATGAGAGGCTCCTCGGGCCTTGCCGGTTTTGAGGTGGAATACCAGAAGCGCTTTGCAGCTCCCTTCTCCGCATTCATCCTGGCGCTCATCGGTTTCGCCCTTTCGGCCAAGAAGAAGAAAGGCGGCATGGGTATGGGTCTCGGCCTCGGCATTGGCCTCTCCGCAGGATATATCCTCCTGCAGACCGTTTCGTCCAGCTTCTCCACAGGAGCCGGCCTGAATCCCATGCTCGCCGCATGGATTCCCAACATTCTGTTCTCATTCATCGCACTATGGCTTGTAAGAAGACTTTCCTGATTTCCCTCCTCATGCTCCTCGCCTGCTCCGCTTCCCGCGGACAGGGTGTCTACGACAAAATGTTCATCGACGACCACCGCATCGACACCGCCGACACACGGGCGCTGAAGGTGAGAGTGGATGTGACGGGATTCTTCCACGACAACGAATACAGCAGCAAGATGACCGACGGCTACACGCTGCCCGGCGCCCTGCTCTCCCCCCGCCTCACCTACAATCCCATCGACGAGATACACCTTGAGGTGGGAGCACACGCGCTCTGCTTCAACGGTGCAAACAAATACCCCAACTACGCCTATCACGACATAGGCACGTGGAAGGGCAACCAGTATCAGAGCGGATTTCACGTGCTGCCCTGGATAAGGGTGCAGGCACAGCTGAAGAATGTCAACATCATCCTCGGCGACATCTACGGCGGGCAGAACCACCGTCTCATCGAACCCATGTGGAACAGTGAGACCAACCTCTCACAGGACCCAGAGATGGGTTTCCAGGTGAAGTGGGACGGCCGTCACATCCAGATGGACACGTGGCTCAACTGGCAGAGCTATATCTTCAAGCTCGACACACATCAGGAGGCATTCACCGTGGGCAGCGTGTGGCGCGTGCTCTTCGGCAACAGGGAGAAACCCGGCCTCAAGTGGTCGTTACCCGTGCAGCTGCTCATCCAGCATCGCGGCGGAGAGCAGGACCTCGAGATACTCAACCTCGGCGTGCAGACCCTCTGCAACGCCTCTGTGGGAGCAGCCGTGAGGGGCGGCATCTGGGGTGCGGAACTCAATGCTCTCGTCAGCTATCAGCAGGCAGGCAATATGTGGCCCTTCCGCACGGGGGTTGCCGTTCATGCGGGCGGTGATGTGCGCCTGTGGGACCAGTTCACAATAAAAGCCGGCTATTTCGGCGCTCCGAAGAAGTTCGCCAATCTCTACGGCAGTCCGTTCTTCAGCACGGTGTCGCTCACAGACAACAGATCCATGAAGGACATGCATACGGCCTACGCCAAGCTTTCATGGGACAAGACCTGGGCCAAGGCTTACACTCTGGGGGCTGCCCTGAATCTGTATCAAAGCTGGTATAAGGAACCCGCCGGACTGTGGATCAGCCGCAGCGAACTGAATTTCGATTTCGGCATCTACCTTCGCGTCCGTCCCGACTTCCTCATAAAGTCCTGGAAGAAATAGCCACCGGTCGCAGACAAGCTTACATATAGGTCACCGTTTCCTCGAGGGATTTGCGCTTGAAGTGCATGGGCAACGGTGTCTTGCCCTCCTCAGAGGGATAACCCAGATCGAGAAGCATAAGTATCTCCTCGTTCTCAGGAAGACCGAGAGCGGCATGCAGTTCGTCAATGTGTACACAATTCACCCAACAACTGCCCACACCAATATTGGTAGCAGCCAACATCATGTGTGTAGCCACAATGGAAGCGTCCTCAATGCCCGACTGACGGTTGCTGCCGGGATAAGTGTAGACATTGTTCTTGTCGTAGGCCACTACAAGTACTGTGGGAGCTCCGAAACGGCACTTCGACCACTGGTCCACCTTGGCCAGCTGCTCCTCGCTCTGGAGAACGTAGATGTGCTGCTCCTGAAGATTCTTCGCTGTGGGAGCCAGACGACCTGCCTCGAGAATGGCATCAAGGTCCTCTTTGCTCAACTGACGCTTCTCGTAACCGCGACATGAATAGCGCGACTTAACTACTTCGTTGAATTCCATACGTATGTGGTTAATGTTTAGAGTTTAGAGTTTAGAGGGTTAAGGGTTAAAGAAATTATTTAACCGCAGCAAGAAGCTCCTCGGGAGAGAGCAGAGACTGCTCGCCGCTGACCATATTCTTGAGCGTCACCTTGCCCTCGTTCATCTCGTTCTCGCCCACGATAGCCACGAAAGGTATGTTCTTGGCGTTGGCATACTGCATCTGCTTCTTCATCTTCACAGAATCGGGATATATCTCGCAGCGCACACCGGCCTCACGCATCATACGGAGGACGGGAAGAGCATAGGCGGTCTCCTTCTCGCCGAAGTTGACGAAGAGCAGCTGAGTGGTGGTGAGCACCTCCTCAGGATAGAGGTCGAGCTGGTTGAGGACATCGTAGATGCGGTCGGCACCGAAGGATATGCCCACGCCGGATAGGCCGGGAAGGCCGAAAATGCCCGTGAGGTCGTCGTAGCGACCGCCGCCAGTGATGCTGCCAATCTCCACATCGAGAGCCTTCACCTCAAAGATGCAGCCCGTGTAGTAGTTGAGACCGCGAGCAAGAGTAAGATCCAGCTCGATGGGATTTTTCAGATTATTCGGAGTATTCAGAGTATTCAGAACATATTCCACCTCATCAACACCCTTCTGCCCCACTTCGCTGCCGGCGAGCACTTCCCGCATCACAGCAATCTTCTCGGCATTGCTGCCGCTGAGCTTGATGATAGGTTGCAGTTTCTCCACAGCCTCCTCGCTGATACCGGCCTCGCGCAGCTCTTCATTGACGGCATCCAGTCCTATCTTGTCGAGCTTGTCAATGGCAACGGTAATGTCCACAATCTTGTCTGCCTGACCGATAACCTCGGCAATGCCGCTGAGTATCTTGCGGTTGTTTATCTTGATGCAAACCCTCACTCCAAAGCGCTGGAAGACGGTGTCGACGATCTGCATGAGCTCCACCTCATTGAGCAGCGAGTTGCTGCCTACGACATCGGCATCGCACTGGTAGAACTCGCGATAGCGCCCTTTCTGGGGACGGTCGGCACGCCACACGGGCTGTATCTGATAGCGGCGGAAAGGCATCTGCAGTTCCTCACGATGCTGCACCACATAGCGGGCGAAGGGCACTGTGAGGTCGTAGCGGAGTCCCTTTTCGGAAAGGCGCGTGGTGAGATGACCTATGGTGTCGCTCTGCCAGTCGTCGGTGGTGATGCCGGAACGGAAGTCACCGCTGTTGAGAATTTTGAACAGGAGTTTATCGCCCTCCTCGCCGTATTTGCCCATCAGCGTGGAGAGATTCTCCATAGCAGGCGTCTCTATCTGCTGGAATCCGTAAAGAGAATATACCTCGCGTATGGTGTTGAAGATGTATGCTCTGCGAGCCATCTCCTGAGGACCGAAATCGCGGGTTCCTTTGGGTATTGAAGGTTTCATCGAACAGCTTTTTAATGAACGTTTTGTTTTGTACAACTGCAAAAGTATAAAAAAATCGGATATGTTGCGGGCGAAAACGGCAAGTTTTTACTCCATGTGGGATATTTTTCGTATTTTTGCCGCGATAAATGTACAATCCAATGGAAGAACAAAGCGATAAAGCGCTGAAAAGCCGTCTGGGCTTGGAGCAGACGCGCCTGAAACGCATCAACGAGGACATACGCCGTCTGACCAATCACATAGAGGCTCTCAGGCAATATGGCGAACTGACAGCCGAATACAACGCGCTGAGAACGAAACTCACTGAAGTGAGACGTCAGGAGGCCATGCTGGCACCCGAAGCTTCGCAGATGAAGCGATACGAGTCGGTGGAGGCAATCACGACACCCGTGGTGCGTCTTTGCTTGATGAGGGAGTACGCCAAGGAGGACATGCTGCATACGCACGAGACACAGGGAGCGCTACGCAACGCCGCCACAGAAATGACAGAAGCCCGCAAGCAGGTGGACATGCTGTTGACAGAACTGGAGAACAGACGCCACGCGCTGGAAGAGTCCGTAGAACTGCTGCAGGAGCGACGATTCCAAAGGGGAAGCCTGCAGGTGCTGGAGACCGTGATTAAGGACTACGATGCGCTGACAAACCAGATGATGCAGCGCAGGGCCCAGAACACGCAGTCGATAAGGAGTCTGAAGGAACAGATAGCCGTGAAGAGCAAGGAACTGGAGCGCGTGAAGACAGACCCAGTGACAGCGCATGCTAAAATGCTCGGCCAGATAAGCATCATCATGCCGAGACTGCAGACCCTGCAGATACTGAAAAACGAGCTTCACCAACTGGCCAGGAGAATAGAAAATATGAGGGAGGAGATAGAAAAGGAATCGTCGGTGATGACGCTGCTCAGGGAAAAGACCCAAACCATCGACCACCAGATAAAACGCCAACTGGACGGCATTGCGGCGCTGCGCAACAGCACAGACGAGGACATCATGGTGAAGAAGGACCGCATCGCCGCATACACAAAAACCATAAGCGAACTCACTGCAGAGCGTGACGATATATTCAGGCAGATAGCAAGGTTCAATATATCATACGAGGTGCATCTGGAGCAGCTCGACCAGTTCAGGACACAAAAGGAAAAGGCTGAGGAATCGTATCTCGTGGTGCACGACGGCCTGGACCACATCATCACCTTGCACGACTGGCACACCACATTCGAGAAAGACCCCGCAATAGTGACGCAGCAGATCGAGGAGATACGTCTCGAATGGGAAGCACATAACGAGCAGATGATAAGTCTGTCGCAGGCCATTGACATCTTCAGCAAAATACTTTCAGAGAAAAATGAGCAGCAACAGCAGATGGAAGAATGGACAAACCAGTTGGGCAACCAGCTGGTGGCGCTCAACCACCAGAGACAGCAGCTGAAAGTAGAGGTGAACAACGTGGCACCCGACGGCAGTCAGCCGGAAGACTACTACCAGAGGAAGAGAGACGCTTTGGAGGAGGAGATGAAAAACATCGACCAGTATATAGAGCACTATCAAGACGCCTGCCGCGAGACATGCAAGACGGAGGGACGGCTGGAAACACTGCAGCATATCGACACAGAGCGACGCAAGCACATGGAACAGATGCAGAACCAGGTGGACCAGTGGCTGCATGCCTACTGTGCACAGCATGCTCCGCTGCAATACGTACAGCTGGAAGAGATACTCACCGGCGAACATCCCTGGAGCAAACACCGCGAGGACGTGATGCAGAACAAAGTGGAACTGGCCGTGACGGAAGCACAGGCAGAAAGCCTGAGAGAACGTATTGACCGTCTGGAGAACGAAACCGGAGCACTGCGCCCGGAAGAACTCTCGTCGCAACTGGCAAGGGCCGATATAGAACTGGAGAAGCTCATGAAGGACCAGATGGAGACGGCACTCAAGCTGGCACGCCTGGAAATGCAGTTGAGAATGGAGCTGTAAGGGAAAAACACGGACACACAAACACGTAAAATTATGAACAAATACAACATCAAGGAGAAGAAGATAAAGAGGCCCGACTATCAGACGCAGCACAGCCCTGAATACGTTGAGCGAATCTTCGATATGGTGATACAAAAAGTGGTCATGGAAAAGAAATACCGCGACCCCGAATACAACGCGGCCAAGCTCGCCAAAGATGTGGGTGTGAACAGCCGTTGTCTCGCAGCGGTGATCAACATCAGATATCGCGACAACTTCTCGCAGATGGTGAACGACTTTCGTATACGCGAGGTACAATACATGCTGTCAGATCCGCACTTCAAGGAAATGTCGATGGAGGAAATATCTGCCGCAGTAGGTTATACCACAAGACAGAGTTTCCATCTGGCATTTTACAAGCGCATGGGAGTAACCCCAAGAGCATACAGAAGCAAATACAAGAATTTGACGGAAACATCCTCGCGAACAAAGGAATGACAAGATTTGCCGACATAGAGATATTGCACTACAAAGTGCCCGGATTCGAAACCCTGCCCCTCAGGACGAAATTGTATATATATCACCTGGCGGAGGCTGCGCTGTGGGGACGGGACATCCTGTGGGACCAGAACGGACGATACAACCTGCAGATACGTCACCTGCTTGAGAGCATACTGCCTAAGACGGACAACGAAGACTTCTGGACATATATGCGGCAAGTGTGGTTTGCCAACGGCATACACCACCACTACTCCACCGACAAGTTCCAACCGCAGTTCAGCGAAGAATGGCTGAGGCAATACACCGATGACGAGACGCTCATTAGCGTCATCATGAATCCGGAAGTGATGCCCAAGCGCGTGTGTCAGAGCGGCGACGACCTCATCAAGGGAAGCGCATCCAACTACTACGGAGAGGGCATCACACAGCAGCAGGCAGAGGAATTCTACAACAGGATGAAAGCCTCCGACCCCAATCCCGACCAGGCACCGTCCTACGGAATGAACTCACGTCTGGAACTCAATACAGACGGCACACTCCAGGAGAACGTGTATCGCATCGGAGGACTCTACGGAGCTGCCATAAAGCGCATCTGCGGGGAACTGGAACAGGCAAGGGACTTTGCAGAGAGCGAACAGCAGAAGAAAGTCATCGACATGCTGCTGGAATTCTATCACACTGGAGACCTCACCACCTTCGACCAATACACTATAGAATGGGTGAAGGAGACTGAGGGGATTGTGGACTTTATCAACGGATTCACAGAGACTTACGGCGACCCTCTCGGACTGAAGGCCTCTTGGGAAGGATATGTGAATTATCGCGATGCGGAAGCCACCAAGAGAGCCGACCTGCTGTCGGCCAACGCACAGTGGTTTGAAGACCACTCGCCAGTGGACGAGCGATTCAAGAAGAAGGAATGCAAGGGTGTCTCGGCACGTGTGGTGAATGCTGCCATACTGGGCGGCGACCTCTACCCTTCCTCGGCAATTGGTATCAATCTGCCTAACTCCAACTGGGTGAGAGCCGCACACGGAAGCAAAAGCGTCACTATAGGTAATCTCACCGCCGCATACGAAGAGGCGGCAAAGGGAAGCGGATTCAGGGAGGAATTCGTCATCGACAGGAAAACGGTGGAAAGCATGAACAGATACAGCGCTGTGACTGACGACCTGCACACCGACCTGCACGAATGTCTCGGTCACGGCAGCGGACAACTGCTGCCCGGCGTGGATCAGGATGCACTCGGAGTGTATGGAGCCACAATAGAGGAAGCAAGAGCCGACCTCTTCGGACTATACTACATAGCCGACCACAAGATGACGGAACTGGGGCTGACACCCGACGACCAGGCCTGGCGGGCGCAATACTACGGATATATGATGAACGGCGCAATGGCACAGCTGGTACGCATCAAACGGGGACGGGTGATAGAGGAAGCACACATGCGCAACCGTAGCCTCATTGCACATTGGTGTCTGGAACAGGCACGCTACTGTGGAGAATGCTTCGGCACAAAACCTGCAATGGAACTCGTAAGGCGTGAGGGAAAAACATATCTGCTCATCAACGACTATATCACGCTGCGCCAGTATGTGGGACAACTTCTCGCAGAAATACAGCGCATCAAGTCTGAAGGCGATTTCCTGGCAGCAAAGACGCTGGTGGAGAAATACGCCATAAACATAGACGACAAACTGCACGAAGAGATGCTGAGCCGCTACGAAACGCTGCACCTGAGTCCGTACAAGGGATTCGTGAATCCCGTATACACTCTGGTGAAAGACGAAAAGGGAAACGTCACAGACGTTAAGGTGAGCTACGACGAGGAATTCGACGAGCAGCAGCTGCGCTACTCGAGGCAATACGCCACACTCTGAGCGGCCTTTCTGAGAGCAAGGGAAGCATTGGGAGATATCGCACCCAGATGGTCGCGAAGTTCTTCCTCGCTGTCGGGCATCAGACTTACATCACCACCTCGCAAGAGATGACACAGGGTGTAGAGTCCGCATATCATAGGCAGCTCCTGTCCGGAAGCAACCCAACGGAAAGCGTAGTCGGAAGCCCATCGCTGAGGAGATACCAAGGTCATAGCCAGAAGGGATGCCTCTTCAGGCGTCTTCAATTCATGTACCCATATATCAGCCACTTCCGCAAGATATTCTTCCGGCGGAGTAAGCAGAATGGCAGCCAGACGGGACTCTCGCACATTCTCATGCCACAGTTGCTGCGCGAAAGCACGATCCTTGGGATAATCAAGGAGAATCTCACGCAAACGAGGCAGTTCAATGCCGAAAATCACATGAAAAGACATACCAGCCTCCCTCATCTTCTGGGAGGCGATGCCATTCATCGCTGCACGAAAATCCCTCTTAAGCCCGTTCAATTGTCTGAGCTCTGTCGGGACCGACGCTTACAATGGTGATAGGTGTCTCAAGGGCCTTCTCAAGGTAGTCGATATAATCCTGGAAAGCCTTGGGGAACTGGCTTTCAGAGGTGAGATGCGTGAGGTCGGACTTCCAGCCGGGAAGCTCCTCATATACAGCCTCATATCCCTCTGTGTCGTAAGGCATATCCTCTGTGATGACGCCGTCCTTTTTGTAAGCCACACAAGCCTTGATGGTGTCGAACGTGTCGAGCACGTCAGACTTCATCATGATGAGCTGAGTGACACCGTTGAGAGCGATAGCATATTTCAAGGCAACGAGATCCACCCATCCGCAACGACGGTTACGACCCGTCACGGCACCGTATTCATTACCTATTTCACGAATCTTGTCACCGGTCTCATCGAAGAGTTCTACAGGGAAAGGACCGCTGCCCACACGTGTGGAGTAAGCCTTGAAGATGCCGAATATCTCACCGATTGCATTGGGTGCAACACCCAAACCGGTGCACACACCACCACTACATGTGGAAGAAGAAGAAACAAAGGGATAAGTGCCATGATCGATGTCGAGCATGGTGCCCTGAGCACCTTCTGCCAGAACGCTCTTTCCTGCCTTGAGAGCCTTGTGGAGCTCTATCTCCGTATCGGTGAGAGGGAATGACTTCATATATTCCACACCCTCCAGCCAAAGACGCTCTTCCTCACGGATATCGTAATCCGTATAGTGCAAGTCCTTGAGCATCTGCTCGTGGCGATTCTTCAAAGCGGCATACTTCTCAGGAAAATTCTCGAGGATATCGCCTACGCGCAACGATGTGCGGGCAGCCTTCTCGGAATAAGTAGGACCGATGCCCTTTCCTGTGGTGCCAACCTTGTTCTTGCCTTTCGCAACTTCATAAGCACGATCCAGCACACGATGGGTGGGCAGAATCAAATGAGCGCGCTTGGAAATATGGAGACGGGTCTTGAGGTTATATCCTGCAGCCTCAAGTTCCTTAGCTTCAGCCATAAACAAGTCGGGGGCAATCACACAACCGTTGCCGATAATGTTCAGCTTACCCTCATCGAAAATACCGCTGGGGATGCTGCGGAGCACGAACTTCTTACCTTCGAATATAATAGTGTGACCAGCATTCGGACCACCCGCAAAACGGGCTACGATGTCATACTTGGGAGTGAAACAGTCAACAACCTTACCCTTACCCTCGTCACCAAAAACAATGCCCAGAAGGGCATCCACTTTTCCTTTTGCCATAGCAATGTGTTAAATTTCTGCGCGACAAAGATACAAAGTTTTTTCCATATGACACAATATGGGCATCACTTTTTTTTCATTCAATTCGAAAAATAGGTCCTTCCATGCCTTGAAGACACGGAAGGACAAATGAACACTAATATGATTTCGTGCGAGCCTCGAAGTCGCGCCCAGTTTTGAAAGAGGGTGTCTCCGGAGCAGAGATGGTGATTACCACCTCACGTCCGTCTGCCATAAGCATAGCCTCATCAACTGAGTTGATAGAAAGCGTGCCGTTGTTGACAGAATAACGTATGGCACTAGTGAGAAGGCTGTCCTCTGCAGAGAGATGAATTCCATAATCTCCCCCTTTGATAACACGTACACGCGCAGGGACATTAACCTTAATTTCATTAAACGCTGCTATATTCATCATTTCTGCATTAGCATTGGACATTATCATCATAGCAGCTACAAAAAGCATAACCTTTTTCATAATACAATCTTTTTACCTTATACCTTAATTTAATAATACTAAAGTCTCTAAGAAGAGGCTGAGGCTTTTCTCTAAAAGCACTGCAAAGGTACAGCAAAAGAGAATAACCTGCAATAGATACGGCCCTAAATCTCCCGTAATCACCCACTTTATTGACCAACGTCAAAATTTTTCGAAAAAAGTTTGCAAAAGATTTGGTCGGTTCAAAAAAAAGCTATACCTTTGCACCCGCAAACGAGAAAAAGGCCATGCGAGGCTAAAAATACAAACTCGATTGAATTACTGTATGGGCAATTAGCGCAGCTGGTTCAGAGCATCTGCCTTACAAGCAGAGGGTCGGCGGTTCGAATCCGTCATTGCCCACGAAAAACACTTTAAAAAAGGAGCCGTGAGGCTCGTAAGATGAAAATATGCTTTTAGATTGTTTGACAGCGGTATCACCCATAGATGGCCGTTATCGCAGCAAGACAGAATCCCTTGCACTTTATTTTTCTGAGTATGCCCTCATGCGTTATAGAGTACGCGTGGAGGTGGAGTATTTCATTGCTCTTTGTGAGTTGCCCTTGCCACAGCTTCAGGGTTTCCCCGTGGAGGCAGAGCGTTTGCGTTCCATCTGGCGCGACTTTACAGAGCAGGATGCCGGCCGCATCAAGGAGATTGAGTCTGTGACCAATCATGATGTTAAGGCCGTTGAGTATTTCATCAAGGAGAAGTTCGACGCCATTGGCGGACTGGATGCATACAAGGAGTTTATTCATTTCGGACTCACTTCGCAGGACATCAACAACACCAGTGTACCTCTGTCCATCAAGGAGGCATTGGAGCAGGTCTACTATCCTGTGATGGATGAACTGCTCTCGCAGCTTCGTGCTTATGCGGAGGAGTGGCAGGATATACCGATGCTTGCGAAGACTCACGGCCAACCGGCTTCTCCCACTCGTCTGGGTAAGGAGGTGATGGTGTTTGTCTATCGTCTGGAGCGCCAGCTGGAGATGCTCAAATCCGTACCTCTCACGGCAAAGTTCGGTGGTGCCACCGGCAACTACAATGCTCACCACGTGGCATATCCCCAGTACGATTGGCGCAGTTTCGGTTCGCGTTTCGTGGCAGAGAAACTGGGTCTTGAGAGAGAGGAATACACCACGCAGATTTCCAACTACGACTGCCTGGGTGCCCTCTTCGATGCTATGAAGCGTATCAACACCATCATCATCGACCTCGACAGAGACTTCTGGCAGTATGTTTCGATGGAATATTTCCGCCAAAAGATAAAGAAGGGAGAGGTGGGTTCGAGCGCAATGCCCCACAAGGTGAATCCCATCGACTTTGAGAACTCGGAGGGAAATCTCGGAATGGCCAATGCCATCCTGGCTCACTTGGCTCAGAAGTTGCCCATCAGCCGTCTGCAGCGCGACTTGACCGACTCCACTGTGCTGCGCAATGTCGGTGTCCCTGTCGGCCACATGCTCATCGCCGTGCAGAGCACTCTCAAGGGATTGCGTAAACTGGTGCTCAACGAGGAGGCTATTTCCCGCGACCTTGACAACTGTTGGGCCGTATGTGCCGAAGCCATCCAGACTATACTGCGTCGTGAGGCCTATCCCCATCCTTATGAGGCACTCAAGGCTCTCACTCGCACAGGCAAGGGAATCGATGAAGCAACAATTAAGGAATTTATTGAAAACTTGGAGGTAAGTGAAGATGTCAAGGAGCAGTTGCGCACCATCACTCCTCACACTTACACAGGTATGTAGTTATGGCAAACGAAGATTGGAAGAAAGCTTTTAGTGAAGAAGGGGGACAGCGTCCGCGCCGTCCTCGCATTCAGCGAACAAATACAACATCAACACCCGTTGGTGGCGGTTATCAGCACCGTGAGCGTCCCGCTTACGGTGAGCGTCCTCAGCGCCCTGCTTACGGTGAACGTCCCCAGCGCCCTGCTTACGGTGAGCGTCCCCAGCGTCCTGCTTACGGTGAACGTCCCCAGCGCCCCGCTTACGGTGAGCGTCCCCAGCGACCCGCTTACGGTGAGCGTCCTCAGCGCCCTGCTTACGGTGAGCGTCCCCAGCGTCCCGCTTACGGTGAGCGTCCCCAGCGCCCTGCTTACGGTGAGCGTCCTGCTTACGGCAGCCGTCCCCAGCGCAAGCCCTATAATCCGAACGCAAAGTATTCTTTCAAGAAACAGATAGAATACAAGGAGGCTCACTACGATCCCAACGAACCGATGCGTCTGAACAAGTTCCTTGCAAATGCGGGTGTGTGCTCGCGCCGTGAGGCAGATGAGTTCATTGCAGCCGGTGTGGTGAAGGTTAACGGTGAGGTGGTGACGGAACTCGGTACGAAGATAAAGCCCACCGATGAAGTGCGTTTCCATGAGGATACCATCAGCATTGAGAAGAAGGTTTATGTATTGCTCAACAAGCCTAAGGGCTATGTTACTACAGTGGAGGACCCCCAGGACCGCAAGACAGTGATGGATCTGGTGAAGGGAGCCTGTCGTGAGAGGATATACCCCGTGGGTCGTCTCGACCGCAATACGACGGGTGTTCTGCTCCTCACCAACGACGGCGAACTGGCAGCCAAGTTGACTCATCCCCAGTATCGCAAGAAGAAGATATATCACGTGCATCTCGACCGCAATGTCACGGCAGCCGACATGCGACTCATTGCCGACGGCATACAGTTGGAGGACGGTGAGATACATGCTGATGCCATAGAGTATTCCGACCCGGTGGATAAGAAGCAGGTGGGTATTGAGATTCATTCCGGCCGAAACCGTATCGTGCGCCGCATCTTCGAGCATCTGGGTTATAAGGTCCTCAAGCTCGACAGAGTGTACTTCGCAGGCCTTACAAAAAAACTTGTGAAGCGTGGCGACTGGCGTTTCCTCACCGAGAAGGAAGTGAATATGCTTCGTATGGGAGCGTTTGAATAGCCCCCTCCAGCTCCCCCTTTGGGGGAGTGCTTTTGCTTAAATTGGTAGTGCTAAATGAGCTCATGGAAGAGTTTGACAGGAATAAGGCTAATTATTGCTACTCAGATCCGATTCTATATCCGTTGTTGAAGGAGCATGCAAAGAGAATGAGAGCTTGTCCCACAGATGCAGAGAGAGTGTTATGGATATATCTGCAGCAAAACAAGATGGGTAAGCCTTTTAGAAGACAATACATCGTCGGCGATAATATTGCAGATTTCGCTTGTCTGCCAGCCAAATTGGTTGTTGAGGTAGATGGTGCTTATCACGATGATATCCGACAGCAATACCATGACCAGTCAAGAACGCACGAGATTGAGCAGTTGGGCTTTCAGGTGGTGAGGTTTACAAATGACGATGTGCTCACAAGATTAGATTATGTATTGGAGAAAATAAAAACAATAATACAATGAAACGAACAAAAGTAATTGACGCTCTTCAGGTACTCCCCCAAAGGGGGAGCGGAGAGGGGGCTATGATCTGTGTTAAGGGATGGGTGCGCTCCAAGCGCGACAGCAAGGGCATTTTCTTCATTGCCCTGAACGATGGCAGCACGATAAAGAATATTCAGATTGTGGGCGACGATGCCAAGTTCCCCGAGGAGACCGTTAAGCGTATCACCACGGGTGCCTGCCTGTGTGTCGAGGGTAAACTCGTAGAGAGTCCCGCAGCCGGTCAGACCAGCGAGATACAGGCCACAGCCATTGAGATTCTGGGCGACTGCGACAATACCTATCCTCTGCAGAAGAAAGGTGCCTCTTGGGAGTATCTTCGCACGGTGGCACATCTGCGTCCTCGCACAAACACCTTTGGTGCCATCCTGCGCATCCGCCACAATATGGC
>JAEEGI010016024.1_pt1 | contig 15522 bp, 18 predicted proteins | sample 8958751 | NCBI WGS metagenome assembly JAEEGI01 (sample SAMN16246545, study PRJNA631951) | gut metagenome | biome: gut microbiome; feature: rumen; material: KS-attached | host: Bos | place: Iran: Karaj | collected 2018-10
TCTTGCAGAACACCAAGAGCACAAACCAATAGACAATAGGTGCTCCCACAATTCCCACACAAAGAGCTTTTGTCAGAACAGGATGTTTCCCAATGGTCAGGCCAATTAGGAAAAGACAGACAGCCTCAAAGAGAAGAAGGGTTGTATTGGCAGACCTTATCTTTTTTTGGTTGTACTTGGAATAGTCAATACCAAGCATGCTTCTGTCGGCCTTCAACCAATTCACCCACCTCTTTTCAGGCATCCGCCAACTCCAAATGCCAAACACCAAAAACATGGCTGACAATCCAAACAATATGATGATAGGGTTCATATGCAATCAAATTGGGAGCAAAGATAGTAATTCTCCCAATAGTATAGAAAAAGGGAAACAGCATTGGAGCCATTTCCCTTTCAACTCATCTTTGTCATATCATCAGAAGTTTGTTTCCACCATCTTCTTCCTGGTCTTGTCCGTGATGGCGATATAGGGTTTCAAGGAATCATAGTCTTCGTGATCGGTGACGGTCATCATCGTTGCTTTGAGATTACAGATTAAGGTGCCTGTAATTGACCACTTCAATATCGCCTGCGGTGTTCTCGAACTCGCCGGCATAGACCACGCTCTTCCTTCGGATCGGAGTATGAATCCATCCGGAAATTTTTCTCAGCGAGTTTTCAAAGGAAGGAGAGTATGTCTGGGATGACTTGATTTCAAAGGCGGAAATCTCCCCTTCCTCTTTCAGCAGGAGGTCCACCTCATCGAAATATTTATGTATCTTTGGAGTGCAACTCCGAAACTGCATTATGGCAGAGATCTCCCTGGTCTCAGAGAACGACATCGGCATCAACTCATACTACTAACAGTTTTACTGACAAAACCACTTGTAACAGTTTAGCACATACTCCCGCAAATTAGCATAAACTGAAATCGCAATCGCCCCAAACAGCCGCACATCGGCACCCCCAATGGACATACAAAACGCCCCACCTCGTGCGCCAAGGGCCGATATCGGGCAATGGCGCACCGCAACCACCCGCACAGCGCACGGAAGCGGCATCTCGGTGCGGCTATTTGACGAAGAGCGTTATCGTGGACTTCTTTCAAGGTCTTCTTGAAAGGTCGAGGGGGCACTTTTTTTGCATTGACAGACGTAAATTGTTTGATTTCGATCTTCTACTATGAAACGCATACTTCTATTTCTTCTGTGTTTAATGAGTCTGTCCGCATATGCACAGCATACTGTTGTCGTCAATCCTGACGGAACTCATTCTGTCGCCATACAGACCGGCAGCAACATAACGGTGGTCAATCCTAACGGTACTCATTCTACCGGCATACAGACCGGCAACAACATAACGGTGGTCAATCCTGACGGTACTCACTCTACTGGCATACTGACCGGTAGCAGCACAACGATAGTCAATCCTGACGGGACTCACACTACCGTCATAGAGAACGGCAGCAACAATATAACCGCCCTGAACAGGGACTTCCTCGACAGGGTCGTGGTCAGCGCCATTTGTGCCGAACCCGCAAACATCTTCAGGGACATCCCGCAGCAAGTCGAGTATATCACCGTTTATACGCAATATAGGAAACCCAGGTCGGCCGTGGAGAAGGCTGTTTATGGAGAAGGCCCTTATCTGTGTCCTTATGTCATCCGCTTTCAAGATTCGACGGCCCTTTCTTTCCCGGAAAAACAAATGAAGAAGGCGATCAAAAGGCTCAAGAGAATCCCTGTCGAACAGATAGAGTTCGTGGGTTTTGAATTGGAGCACATCGGCAATATGCCGGATGATGAAGGCGCCCAAAGGGCTTCTGCAACAGTTGCCGGCTATGGGCTTCACGATTATGCGAAACGGGATACGCCTGTATATTACTACAAGCGTAAGTAAAGTAATTTCCATCATCTTCTTCCTGTTCGCCCATTTGTTCCGTCGAATACAAGTCATTGACACACCGCGAATTACGCATTTGTGTCCGCTCCAAATTGGTCGGTCAACTTCTCGCAACCAGCTATCTATCAGCGACTTCCATTCAACGCACATCGGCACCCCTCTTCAAGGGCGGTTGAATCCCAGGATCTTAGCAATTATTCACACGCGCAGTGTACTTGGACAACGGCTCTCGGGGACACTTTCGTGTACACTGCTCACCGAAAACAGGCATCAGCGGGGGATTTTCCGAAGGAGTGTACACCTAATCGAGTTTACGGTGCGTTTTGTCTGTACACTGTGCACATCGGCATCCCAAACCGGCGAACTCTTTTCTTTCTCCGGCACCGCCGGTACGAAGAGTTGAAAAAACCGTTGTAATTCAGAAAAAATACTTTCCTTTGTAACAGAGACCGCAACAGTCCGGGCGCAGGAACAAAGGGCCAAGGATGCGAAGAACTTCCGCCGATTGTATGCCTCAGATTACAATAGTATGCTTATTTCTTGACAGGGATAAGTGTACTTTTTTGTTTCTGAGGCATATTAAGTATAGAGGAGACATATAGGAAAGTAAGAGATGCAGACAATGAGCAGACAAGACAACGACAAGAATGGAAAGATCTATCCTTCCCAGAACACCCTCGCCCTGCTGAGCCTGATGGGCTTCGATGGGCTCGAGGTCCGGGAGGACGCGTATGTGTCATTCCGCTTCTGCGGAGAGGTTTATGAGACCGCCAGGATGGAGGGGCGCGCCTGCCTAGGGATCAGGAGGGAGGTGTACTCGTTCGAAGAGTTTGAAGCGGTGATGGCGGCCGGCGACGATTTGATGGGAACGAACCCCGACCTCCAGTGCCTCTTCTCCGATTGCAACTGCGCAAGGATCCGCCTCTGGGTCCCTTGTGCCGATGCGAACAGCTACGAGTCCGCCCTGCTGGGCGGCATGGACCGAATGGATGACATCCGGTCCGAATTTGAATCGCGGGTGCAGCGCCGGCTCTTTGCCGCGGCCGCTCCAGTCTTCGAGAATATCCTGCATAAACGATAATACATATGGAAGCTGTCATCATCATCCTTTTGATCATCCTCATCGGATTCTCCTTCGCCATCTGGCAGGAAGGACGCGCCAAAAATCAGCCCGCGGACAACGGGCTGCAGAACAGTCAGTTACAAGAGAAGGTGGATTCTCTCCAGAAGACGATGGATGAATCCCTCGTCAGAATCATGTTCCTGGAGGACAAGGCAAAAGCCGCCTTCGACAAAAAAGAGCAGAACGAAATCGCCCATGGATGAAATCCAGAAGGCCGATGTTCTGGTGTCGAAAGGTCAGGGAAATTACGAGGGACTCTGCGGCTGCGGCCTGAACGTCTTCTACCTGTTCTTATGCAAGTGCGAAGCATTCATGCAGCGTTTCATTGTTCCCCAGTTCACCGGCGTCATGACACGGGAAATCTTCTAAGACAACGCCGCCGGCGCCTGATGATTCCCGTCGCGAACCGCCCTTCTGCGCACCGTGGTGGCTCAGATTTGAGGATGTGGAGAAATATGCCTATCTTCACACCGAAAAACCTGATGATACAAATATGAGGACTCGTTTATCTGCGCTTGCGGCCTTCGGAGCGGCGACCTGCTTTTTCATGACACTGGGCTGCTCCCGGGAGGTTGAAAACACGTCTGTCAAGCCGGCCCTTGTCCAGCAGGACGGGGTTACCCATTTCGAGGTGGACGGAAAGCCCTTCCTGATTTTGACAGGAGAACTCCACAACTCCACGAGCACCTCGGAAAGTTATATGGAGAGCATCGGGGTGTGGGAGCAGATGAAACACGGCCATTTCAACACGGTGATCGCTTCCTGCTCCTGGGATGTGATCGAGGACGAGCCCGGCCATTACGATTTCACCTCCGTCGATCATGTAATCCGGAACGCACGTGAGAACGGCCTCAAGGTGGTCATGATCTGGTTCGCCAGCTGGAAGAACGGAAACTCCACTTATGCACCCAGCTATATCAAGCGTGATCCGGTCAATTATCCCCAGGTGCAGACCGCCGACGGCGGATTCCTTAACGTGCTGTCCGCCTTTGGCCGGGAATCCCTGGATGCGGACAGGAACGCCTACCAAGCCCTTATGCAGCATATCAAGGAGGTCGACAAGGACTACACCGTAATCATGATGCAGGTGGAGAACGAAATGGGAATCCTGGGTTCCGTCAGGGACTTCTCCCCCGCTGCCCAGAATGCCTGGGAAGGTCAGGTCCCTTCCGACCTGATGCAGTATCTCTCCAGCCATAAAGGACAGCTCTTCCCGGAGCTCGAAAAGGTATGGAGCGAAAATGGATACAAGATGTCCGGGACCTGGGAAGAGGTATTCGGAAAGAGCCATACCAAGGCCGATGACCTGCTGACCGACTATCCCTACTATACGGAGGAAATCTTCCAGGCCTATCACTATGCCAAATATGTAAACGAAATCACGGCGGCAGGCAAGGCCGTCCACGACATTCCGATGTATGTCAACAACTGGCTCCGCCAGCCGGGAATGATCAACCCCGGACAGTTCCCTTCCGGGAGCCCGCTTCCGGAGGTGATCGATGTCTGGAGGGCCGCCGCGCCCGCGGTGGATTTCACCGCCCCCGACATCTACATCAGCGAATTTGAATGGGTGCTCAGCCAATTCGCCCTGAGCGGCAACCCGATCTTCATTCCCGAGTGCCGGGTGGATGTTTCCAAGGCCCTTTATGCCTATGGAGAATATGACGCCCTCGGATTCGCGCCCTTTGGCTTCGACGGCCCCCAGAATGCAGCCGGAGAGTACTCGGCCGACTTCGAGAATCTGAGCAAGTGCTATGAGATTCTGTCCGGAATGGACCGGATGATCATTCAGAATTACGGCTCCGACCGGCTCCGCGGCCTGAGAGTGACGGAGGAGAATGCAAGCCCTGCCGTCGAGATGGGAGACTACATCCTCACCGCACGCTCCTCAGTACGGAACCGGCGCGCCTTCAACTATGGACAGGGCGCCGCCCAGATGGCCCGGGAGAATGCGCAACTGGCGGCCGCCTCCCAGCAGCAGGCCCAGTCCGGCGCCCTCATCCTCCAGACTTCACCGGACGAGTTCTATATCGTCGGAATCAATGTATCCTTCTCGTTCGCCCCGAAGAACCCCGACACCCAAGGAAGGATCCTTACCGATGCGATCGAGGAAGGAACCTTTGTGGATGGTCAATGGGTTCCGGGACGGAGACTCAATGGTGATGAGAACCGGGTCGGAATCAATGGCGTCGGCGCGGTGAGGGTTGTGCTCTATCCATCGACCGTAACCGCCCAGGGACGATAGACCTCACGCGGGCACCGAGATGCCGCAAGCGCGGCGCCGCAGGTTCCTCTCCTCAATGCCGTTTGACGACGGTGCGGGTAACGTCCCTGTTTTGGGGACGTTACCCGCAATCATTACCGGAGCCAAGTCATCTCTTTCAAGGAAGGTCCGGTGCTCACCGTCCTCGAAGACTACCTGCATTCCTGCATTGGCCGTACAAAAAGACGGTCCAGTCTCCCGCTCGCCCATTCGCCCTGTCGAATGGAAATCATTGACACACAGCACCTTACGCTTTTTGCCTAGTCCGAATTAGCTGGTCAATTTCTCGCAACCAACTGTCTGTCAGCAACTTCCATTCAACGCCTCGGCCTGCAAGTTGGCGCACCACGACACTCAACGGCAACTTTTCGCCAAACTCGCGCACATCGGCATCCCTATGGACATACAAAACGCCCATCCCTGTGCGCCGAGAGCCGTAATCAGGCAATGGCGCACCACAGCCGTCGGCATAGCGCGCTTACGAGTACTCCACGTGCGGCTGCTTGGCGGCCGTGCGGGATATTTCAGGCATTGGCGCAGGTGCAGGGTATTCTTGGCGCAGGTGCGGTTTTTCCATGGGGACCTGCACCGAAAATCGCTCTTCTACGTGTTATGGTGGCGCAGGTCCCAACCTTTTTTCCACACCTGCGCCAAAAGATTGAGAGAGCGGCGCCAAACAGTCGCGCCAAGTCTTTGGAGACAAGCGGAATTATGGCTATCTTCACACCGGAAAACCATCAAGGGCTTATGGAAAAGCACATTACAAGGGAGGCGGCGCTGGAGCTGCTGAGAAAATACAACAAGGACCCGTTTCACTTGCGCCATGCATTGACCGTGGAAGCGGTGATGCGCTGGTATGCGAAGCAATTGGGCCTCGCCGAAGACGAGGACTTCTGGGGCATCACGGGACTGCTGCATGACATCGACTTTGAGATGTACCCGGAGGAGCATTGCATCAAGGCGCCCGAGCTGCTGCGCGAAGGCGGCGTGGGCGAAGAGATGATTCACGCCATCTGCAGCCACGCCTATGGAATGCACGTGGACGTGAAGCCGGAACACTTGATGGAGAAAGTGCTCTTCGCTACTGATGAGCTGACGGGTTTGATCGGGGCCGCAGCCCTGATGCGCCCGTCGAAGAGCGTCCAGGATATGGAGCTGAAGTCACTCAAGAAGAAGTATAAGGTCAAGACGTTTGCCGCCGGCTGCTCGCGCGAGGTCATCGAGCAAGGAGCCGAAATGCTGGGATGGCCCCTGGACGAGGTGCTGCAGAAGACCCTGGACGCCATGAAAGCCTGCGAAGCGACAGTCCTACAAAGCCTCGACGCCATGAACAGAATGATTGCTGTCTGCGGACTGGACTGCGGGAAATGTGACGCCTATATCGCCACGAAGAATGACGACCGGGCGCTGCGCGAGAAAACCGCGAAGTTGTGGTCCGAGCTGAACAACGCCCCCATTCTGCCGGAGCACATCAGCTGCGACGGCTGCCGTATGGACGGACGGAAGACCGTCTTTTGCGACCGACTGTGCCCAATCCGTCCGTGTGCACAGGGAAAAGGTTTTGCGACTTGCGGCGACTGCCCGGAAAAGGAAAACTGCCAGAAGGTCGATACCGTCTGGCAGCACAATCCTCAGGCGAAGAAGAATCTGATCGGGTGAGAATCGGATTCCCGGTCCCGGTGCGGTCTATCGTCTTCCCGCCTTCCTGAAAAGGTCTTCCTGGAAGCTTTTTTCAATCACTTTTTTGATGCAGGTGTTCGTGGCCTTGTAGCCGTTGAACATCGTGGCGTCGGCCTGCTGGGTTTTCGCCTCCCAGAGCACGTGGCCGGACAGGTCCAGGATGGACGGCGTAAGCCAGGTGCGGGGGCTGTTGAAGACAACCCGCTTTTTGGCCATGACCTGCATGATGAAATCGGCCTCATCCGGCGTGGAGACATGTGTCCAGGAGCCCGCGTTGATGAGTTCACGCGTCACATCCTCGACCTCTTCTTCCGGGATGGGATGCTCGGCATCGTTGATGATTTCGAAATAGACTTTGTTTCCGGGAGCGACCGCCTCCGAAAGCGTGTTTTGGGCCAAGGCGCCCATGCACAGGAGGGTCAGCGCCGCAAGAAGGAAAAGTTTGAGTTTATTCATAGTATGCCTGCAATTTAGTTGCATTTTGCAAATATAGGCATTTTTGATTTTTTTCGTAACTTTGGTTTCCGATGGTCAGCATCGCTTTCATAGGGGTGGGAAACCGGGCGGGGAAGTATCTTTCCTGCCTGCCGGCGGATGTCAGGGCCGCCTTCCTGGTCGATCCGGACCCGCTCCGGCTCTCCCAGGCCGCGGCGAAGTACGGGGTTCCGGCGAGCGCGTGCTTCCCGGACGCGGAAACCTTCTTTTCCGTCCCCAGGGAGGTGGACGGCGTCATCATCACAACGCCGGACCGGCTGCACCATGGGCAGGCGGCGGCCGCGATCCGGGCGGGCTATCCTGTTCTGCTGGAGAAGCCTGCGGCCGCCTCGCAGGAAGAATTCGACGACTTGCTGGCGGAGTCGGAGCGGACGGGCGTGCCCGTTTCCGTATGCCTCGTCATGCGGTATCATCCCTATTTCAGGCGGATCAAGGAGATCCTGGACAGCGGGGAAATCGGCGATATCCTGAGCATTGACCATACCGAATCCATCGGCCCCGACCGGATGGGACATACGTTCGTGCGGGGGCTGTGGTCCCGGAAAGACCTTTCCGGACCCATTTTCCTGTCCAAATGCAGCCATGACGTGGATTTCCTGCTCTGGCTGACGGGAGGACGGGCGCAGGACGTCTCGTCGGAAGGCGCGCTGACGAAATTCCACGCCGGCCATGCGCCTGCCGGGGCCGCTGTGCGCTGTCTGGACTGCACCCAGGACTGCCCCTATTCCGCCGTCAGACTGTACCGCGACCGGAAAGCCTGGGTGGCGGGTTTCGACGTACCGGAAGGGAGAACGCTGGAAGACATCATCGAGGAAGAGCTGAAAACGGGTCGATACGGCCGCTGCGTCTACCGCTGCGACAATGACGTGAACGACCTGCAGGAGGTGAGGATCCGGCTGGACAACGGCATCCTGCTTCGGATGCGGCTGGACGGCGTGTCCCTGGAAGAGGGGCGCAGGATCGTTATCCGGGGATCTGAAGGCGTTCTACGGGCGCAGGGGGTCACCCTGGAGGTCAACAGCAGGACGGAGGATTTCTCGGCCCTGGCGGACGCCCCGCTCCACGCCGGCGCCGACCGGCTCCTGGTCGAGGACTTCATCGAATCGCTCCGCTCCGGACACCCCACGGCCGCCCCGCTTTCCTCCACGCGGGAGGCCCACCGCATCTGCTTCCTGGCCCGATAGCCCGGCGGCCGCCCGGAGCATCCCCTCAGAACCGGAAGGAAATCCCCCCGTTGAGCGTGAAAAACCAACGCAAAGGGGTCGTGCGATCCTTGGTCACTTCGCCGTTCTCGATAGTGGAGAGGTGATGGACGTAGTTGTTCGTCAGGTTGTAATGGACGGCGGGGGTCAATTTGAGATCGAAGCGCCAGATGCTGTAATTGAGCGTCGCTCCGGCGTCGAGGGACAGCGAGAAGGCGTGTTTTTTCTCCACCCAGGAGTCTTCCCAGGAAGGCCGCACGCTTGCCGATGCGGTTGCGGGCCTTTCGGAGGAACCGGCGATGTATCCGGGCGTCACGCCGGCGAAGAACTCCGCGTCGCTGAACAGATTCAGCAGGAATCCGCCGAGGAAGCTCGCCGCCTTGTCACCGCCGCCATAGGGGCGCCGGGTAATCATCGCATCTCTCGCACCGATGGCGCCTGTCTGGAACCGCTCATCGGCCGACCGGGAACGGGTCCTGTACGCGAACGCGACGGGGACGCCGAACACATCATTGATATCCGCCGTGCTGGCGGCATACTGGACTCCGGTCCGAAAACCGAGACCGTTGTAGTGGAACTGTCCATAGCTGACACCGAACATGATGTCATTCCCGATCCGGACCGTTTGGGATATGGGGACGTTGAGCCCCACCTGAAGACCGATGTCCCTCGTCTGGGCGAAAGCCTTTCCACAAAAGGACATCAGCGCGCATGCAATAATCAGTTTTGTTTTCATAAGCGCCTGTTGCTCCGCAAGAAGCATGCCTCACAAGCCTAAAGACGCGAGATCGACGGGGCGGCCCAGCAGCGGCTTGATTTCGCTTTCGTAGCGGGCGGACAAAAACTTGTATCCCCGATGGATGGTGCGGGAAGCCGACCAGCGCTTGAACAGGTCGGCATCGCTCACGTACACTTGAAAACGGACCCACGGGGATGCCCGGAGCATCCCGACCGACTCCGCAAGCGTCTTTTTCGAAAGCTTGACCAGAAAATGATAATCCCCATGGTCGATGTCCAGCAGAAGAGCAGGCGCATTTCTCCGCGCCTCAACGGCCTGCATCCGCTTTTCGTTGCCTTTGCTGGGCTCAAGGCCCGAGATATCGTCGAGCCGACGGATTTCCATCCCGGTTATCCGGGAGGCGTTGGCGGCGACCTTCTTCCAGCGAGTCCCATGGTGCTCGCGAAGCCATCCCTGGCAGTAGCAGTACAGATGACACATTTCATGAAGAAGGGTGTTGCGGAACTGCTTCTCCGTGCGGTCGTAGAACAGGGATACCTTGATGCCGACGCCCCGGCCTGACCCCCAGTAAAACTGGCCGAGCGTACGGCGGGCGTTGAAAAAAGTGAGCTTCACGGCGGGCAGCTCACCGCGGAAAACATCCCGGTTGTACTCGTCGAACCATTCCTGCAGCTGTTCAAGGGTCGGTGTCATGATTCAATAGGTCGCTTTCCGGCCTTCCTCCCGGGCCTTTTCCAGGGCCTGGTCGCGCTGCTCCCTCTCTTGCATGGCCCTCACGGTCGCGTCGGCCGGCGTTTCTCCCAGCTGCTCCAGCAGCTTCTCCTTCAGTTTCTCCCGCTGGCGGCTGAACACATCCAGGTCGTCCTCGCTGACCTTCATCATCAGCTTGCTCTCCTCATAATCACGACGCATGAGCTGGTAGTACGTTTCACCAATGAAGGTGAATGACGGGGCATTGAAGGCAGACAGACTCTCGTAAGTCTTCGAGAACCCAAATTCATCCCGGATGAACTCTTCAGCCACATCTGTTTTAAACTTGTTCCGGGTATCGTAGAACGAGGAGACCGTCTCGACAAAGAGTATGTTCCCGATGGTGTTCATCGTTTCGATATTGGACTTGAAGATATTCTCTGTCGTCGTGGTGTATCTCAGCATCGGGATGTACGTGTACAGCAGCGCGTAATCGTCAGAAAACCTGTCCGGATGGGCGACCAGGTCCACCTGTAAGTCACAGAATTCCTTCACGTCTTTCACGCACTGGCCGATTTCGTTCAGCGATTCCCGCATGTCATACAGGATCATCATCACCAGCTCCCGCTTCTCGACTTTCTTTTTCCGGCGGTCGATGATGGCGGTGGTGCCGAATGTGAGCACGATGGATATCGTCGTCGCAAGCAGCGTCGTGAGGAACTTCTTCATTGCGGACGCTTTTATGAATCCTTTCATCTTGATTTCCAATTAAAAACGGAGCAAACATAACAATTCTTCGGCATATCCACAAATGAAACCCGGCCGGAGCCGGTCCGGGCGGGTACTTTTTTTGCAAGGGAAAAGGCCGTCCAAGAAAAACTTCATGAAGATGCTCCTGTCCCTGCTCCTTTTGCTCCTTTCACTCCTGACCGGCGGTGGAAAATCGCTGACGTCCCGAACCGTCAAGATCACGACCGGAGCCGGGACGATGAAAGCCCGGGTCCTGCAGCCGAAGAAGGCCGATGCGCCCGTTCCCGGCGTCCTGTGGATACACGGCGGCGGATACATGCTGGGCGGCTCCTACATGCTGGACATGTCCTGCGGAAAGATGCTGGCCGAGAAGTGCGGCGCGGTCGTAGTCTGCCCGGACTACCGCCTGGCGGGCAAGGCTCCATATCCCGCCGCCCTGGAAGACTGCTACGCGGCGCTGGAATGGATGTACGGACATGCCGATGAGCTCGGCATCGACCGGAACCGGATTGTCGTCGGGGGCGAAAGCGCCGGTGGCGGACTCACCGCCGCCGTCTGTCTCCTCGCCCGGGACAAGGGCGACATCCGCATCGCGCTGCAGCTGCCGCTTTACCCCATGCTGGACTGCGAAGACACGGAAACCTCGGCGGACAACCACGGCCGCGTCTGGAACACGCGCCGCAACCATTGGGGCTGGAAGCATTACCTCGGGGACCTGTACGGATCGGCCTCCGTGAGCAAATACGCCTCCCCCGCCCGGGAAACCGACTATTCGAACCTTCCCCCCTGCTACACCTTCGTCGCCGACGGCGAACCCTTCTACGCGGAAACCCTCACCTACGTGAAGAACCTCCAATCCGCCGGTGTCGATGCGAAAGTGGACGTCTATCCCGGCAACACCCACGCCTTCGACATGCTCCTCCCCCGCAGGCCGGAAAGCAAGGCCGCCCGGAAAAGGCTCCTGGAGGAATTCGAGCGTATCCTCAACGTCCCTGCCCCTTCTTCCCCGGCTTCAGAATCATAAAGACGACGGCGGCGACGCAGATGGCGATTCCGACCGCCATTTTCCCCGTCATGGGCTCTCCGTACAGGATCGTGCCGATCAGGATGGCCGTAAGGGGTTCGAACACGCCCAGGACTGCCGTCTTGGTCGGGCCGATATACCGGGTGGACACGGCCAGGGTGAGCATGGAAATCATCGTGGGTACGATGGCCAGGCCGATGAGATTCCCCCAGTCGGCCGCACTGTCCACTCCTTCCAGCATGCTCCCGCCCTGGCAAGTCCGGATAACGAGGAACAGAACAGTCCCCGTGACCAGCGAATAAAGCGTAAGCGTATGCTCAGAAACCTTCCGGATGCGCTTGCTCCGGTTCACGATCACCAGATAAAACGAATAGCACAGCGCCGCCCCGACCGCCAGCAGCACGCCCGGGATGCGGATCTGCACATTCTCCGAAGGGGCCGACAGCAGCAGAATCCCGCCGAACGTAGCCAGAATCGACAGCCAAGTCTGCCAGCTGGGATAGAATCGCAGAAACACCATGATCAAGGCCACAAACACCGGATACAGATACACCAGCGTCGTCGCAAGCCCCGACGGAATATACTCATACGAACAGAACAACGTAATGCTGCTCCCCGCGAAAAGCAGTCCCAGCAGCACCAACAGCCCCAACCCGCGCCTCTCCGCCCGGAAACTCTCCTTCCTGAACACCATCCACATCGCCAGAATCACCGCCGCCAATCCATACCGGAAAAACAGCATCACCATCACCGGCACCCCGCTCTCCATCAGCGCCTTCCCGAACAGCGGGTTCGTTCCATACGACACCCCCGCCAGTATGCCCGCCGCATAGCCGATGATGCGCCTTTTGTCGATGTGAAGGTTTGCTTTCATAGTTCTCCCAGTTTTCACAGTTCCCACAGCTCTGTTTGTCAATTTCGGGGCGCAAAGATACGGCTTTTTTCAATACGCCCCCCGTATCGGGCCTGCGTCATGACGGCTTTCAGCCGCTCCGCGTAGGCGGGAGGGGGCTTGACGGAGAACTCGCTCAGTTAGTCCCGCGAGCGGGCCTAACTAGCGCTCAAACAAACTCCGTCATCCCTGCGGGACCGCCCCCTCCCGCCTGCTCCGCTGTCGCTGAAAGCCGAAATCCGCAGAGCCCGATACGGGCGGGCGATATTTCGTCATGTAATATAATCGACTATAAGGCGGCCATCTGGTTTCTGAAGGAGAGACCAACTCTGCGGGATAAATTCTTTTTTGAACAGCTTATCGCCATAGTTGGTAGAGATAGATAATCGGCCTGCTGATGTATACGAAGCAATTATTTACATTCTTTCTATCTCATCGATCATCTCTTTACACTCGTCATAGAAGAAGTCCATATCGAATAAAGATAATGGCTTTGAGCCACCGATTACATTGAAGTGCTTGAAGATGAAACGCGTCTTTGCTTCATAGTGTGATGCCATAACGTCAGGGAAACCTTTGAAGAATTGAAGCACACCTTTAATAGCCTCTTTGTGGCGACCTATTTTGTATGTTCCGATTGTACGAGTCGGCAAATCAAGATCCTTGAAGAACACTTTAGTCAGCTCAAAAGGGTCTGTCCTTGATTCATCGTACGAAAGATACGCTGCCCACCAAAGTCCAGATATGGCATTCCTCATCAAACACTGTTGTGAGGGGGTTTTCACGAACCAATGGTCGATGATATAATCACTCTTATTGGTTTCCCCAGTAAACGTTGGGCCCGCTTGCGGGACCAAAAGGAGGAGTTCTCCGTCAAGCCCCTTCCCGCCTGCACGGAGCGGCTGAAAGCGCCATGGAGCCGGCGGCAAGGCCGGGGAATGGGGTAAGCTATCGCCCCGTCACGCGCGTGAAGACTAACTCCTGAAAGGTGAGGTCATTAGACTTCAATTGGCCGGAAACGATGTAGAGCCTGTGGACGGCACCGAATTCATCGGTCAGAATGAGGGTGTCGGATTTTACTTTGTAGGTGCCGCTCTGGGTGCGCTGGCGGGAGGTGGCGGGGATTGTGTCGATGGAGCCGTCGGCATTCACGAATGTGGCGGGGTGGGCTGGCAGATGGCTCTCCCAGTCCAGGACGAAATCTTTCCTGCCCAAGGTCAAGGTGACGGTGGTCGTTTCCGTCCCGGCATCGGCCACAAACATTTCATAGGAGCTGGTCCATTGGGTGTCGACCAAACCGGACTTCTGACCGCGCAGGAGGCAGCAGGACGCGCAAAGCAATGCGGCCGCCAGGATGGAAAGCAGGTATCTCATCGCAATCTTTGTTTTTTTTCAAGTGATTCTGTTTGACGAAGATATCCATCTTTTCGGCAAAATCAAAGCGTCCGAGCCAACTTCGTTGAGAATTGGCATAATGCTTCGTGCCAGATGCCCGATCAGGTCGGGCATGACGAGAAAAGGGATCCGGGAAAAGAATGTGCGTAAGAAAGGTGTGAATCCGTTCGGCGCCATCTGCAAAACGATGTACAAGTCTCGCTTGTGCATCAAAATGTGCTTCCGGCCGAGGTTTTCAGACCAAGTCTTCCGAAATCGGGGTACATATCGGCCAAATCCGCGAGACTTGTACATGGAATCGTTGTTCTGAGACTGTCCCCCCGTCCAAGCGAGGCTTGTACACTGCTTCAGCGTACAGACAAAACGTGCCATATGCCCGATAACTTGTACACACTTCCGGCCGAACCCCAGCGGAAGCCCGTTTCCGGCGAGCAGCGTACATAAAAGCACCGCTCAGTGTCCGTGCCCTTGTACGCTGCGTGAGTGTACAATGGAATCACCGGGAAAAGACCAGCTCAGACAAAATAATAAAGCCGTCAGGTAACGGCTTTTAAATGGGGCTCGGACCAAGTTGCCTTGGGAGGCTTCTCAATTCTTCGTACCTTTGGAAACAAAGAAACGCGAATCCATGGAAAAGATCCAGTTTTACGGCACGAACTACGACGACATCAAGCGCCTGTGCGGGGACAAGGTGCTGGCGCCGTATTTTTGCATGGGGTTTTCGATGTTGTCGGTGGATACGGGCGAGGGGTTTGTCTCCGTGTATGAGGGAGATGTCATCGTCCGGGAGGAGGATGGGACTCTGCGGATTGAGAGGCAGGGCTGAGGGGGGCGGTCTGGTTCCGCGGCGGATCAGAAGTTCAGGGCCAGGCCGACTCCGTTTGCGGTGGAGCCGAGGTTGAGGCTGGGACGGGAACCGTAGTGTTTGCCTCCGTAACGCTGGTTGTAATCATCGGCAATGGCGTTCAGTTTCTTGTCGCCCTTGACCCAGAGCGGGATGCCGAAGCCCAGGCACGCGGCGCCGACGATTCCGCTGACGATGTACGGCGCTTGCGAGCTTGCTGCGGTTTCGCGCATGTGATAGGGCAGGTTCATCGAGGAGACATTTCTGTTGTATTCCGCACTCGCACCGCCGGCCACCAGGGAGCCGACCAGAAGGGTCGCTCCGGCCATGGTGAGCACAAAGCCCCATGTGAGCTGCCTGTCGGCGTTCAGGTAATCGCTTCCATAGAGAGACACGCCCAGATAGTCACGAAGCTGGTCGGCATACAGCCGCCCGCGGCGGTCATAATAATGGCCCCAGCGGTATTCGAGCGGTCCATAAGGGCCGTAAGCGTCAAAGGCGTACGGGCTCGGGACAAGGAGGGACGGCGGAGCGAAAGATCTCT
>JAEEGI010016031.1_pt1 | contig 15516 bp, 15 predicted proteins | sample 8958751 | NCBI WGS metagenome assembly JAEEGI01 (sample SAMN16246545, study PRJNA631951) | gut metagenome | biome: gut microbiome; feature: rumen; material: KS-attached | host: Bos | place: Iran: Karaj | collected 2018-10
TCATGGCAGCCTCCTTTCTTTCGTATATTCCCAGTATATAATTGACGTTATTATGACATAATATTACCATTTAATTGTAACATGAACGGGACGCAAAAAATCTTAAATGTCCATAAACCATTCTTCTGCCATGTCCATCATTTCATCAGTGTTCATGCTATGTATATGATCCGGGCAAACTTCTGCCTCTATGATCTCTACACTGTTGTCCCCCTGCATAAGCAGGGGGGTATCAAAAGGTGCTACACAATTAAACCTCCATGCGCATATGGCACATGGAGGTTCTTTATTTGATATGATATATCAGATTTTCATTGCAATGTCCCAAGCGCCCCATACGGCACTTCTGACATTACCAACCTTCTTACAGTCTCCCAGAAGATGAACATTCTTGGCAGCCTGTAAAAGCGGTGTAGCATGGTATCCAACTGACATGATAACACTGTCTGCAGGAAGTGTTACTGTCCTGCCGTCACCAGTTGTGATAACTACGCTATCCTCTTTTATCTCCTTAACAGAAGCCTTGAGATATACAGGAACCTTGTTGGTCTTGAAGCAGTCACGAAGATAACTTGTGTTAGCAAGGCACATATTCTTAACTGCGATAAGGTCGTCCTTCATCTCAACGATCTGAGGGTTCTTACCCTTTCTGAAAAGATCAAGAGCAATCTCACAGCCTGTAAGACCACCGCCGATGATAACAACATCTTTACCAGCATCCTTCTTGTTCAGAAGATAATCTGTGGCATCCATAGCATAATCTGCTGCTCCTGGAATAGGAATGCGATTAGCCTCAGCACCTGTAGCGATGATATATTCATCAGCCTGAGGAAGGGAATCTGCTCTCACCTCAGTATTCATGTGAATCTTAACACCGAGCTTACGAAGCTGTCTCTTCTGCCACTCGATAAGGGCTTTGTCTTTTTCTTTAAACTCAGGAGCTGCAGCCGCGATAAATACGCCTCCAAGTTCTCCTGTCTTCTCATAGATAACTGGCTCGTGTCCGCGAAGAGCAAGGATTCTTGCTGCCTCCATACCACCGATACCACCGCCGATAATTGCGACCTTTTTAGGCTCCTTGGCAGGAACTACGCGGTATTTCTTGCTCTGCATGCTGCGAGGGTTAACTGCGCACTTACACATTCCTGCTGACTCTGTAAGATCCTGATCATTAGCACTGTTGCCGTGCTTGGTCAGGTTAAAGCATGCTGTGTGACAGCAGATACATGGACGAATATCCTCTTCTCTGCCTCTTTCAAGCTTAGCCACCCACTTAGGATCAGCAAGGAACTGTCTTCCTACAGCCATAGCATCAATATCACCATTCTTAATGGCCTTGGCGCCCACATCAGGCTCCATCTTACCTGCACAGACCACAGGAATATCTACAAACTTCTTAATATGAGTTACATCCTCAAGGTTACAGTTCTGAGGCATGTACTGTGGTGGATGAGCCCAGTACCAGGCATCATAGGTACCATTGTCGCAGTTGAGCATATCATAGCCCGCATCCTGCAGGTACTTGGCAGCCTTCTCAGACTCCTCCATATCTCGTCCAATCTCATCGAACTTCTCACCAGGCATAGCGCCATATTGGAATGCTTTGGTCATGGAACGAACTGAATAACGAAGGGAAACCGGATAGTCCTCTCCGCATTTTTTCTTGATTTCTTTAACTATCTCAACAGCAAAGCGGTATCTGTTCTCAAAAGATCCGCCATATTCATCTGTTCTGTGGTTGGTATAGCCAAGTGTAAACTGATCAAGAAGATATCCCTCATGAACAGCATGAACCTCTATACCATCAACTCCAGCCTCTTTGCAGAGTCTTGCTGTCTCACCAAATGCGTACACTATCTGATGAATCTCATCTACTGTCAAAGGCCTTGTCATAATGTCATCAGCCCATCTGTTAGGAAGAACTGAAGGCGCAGCTGTCAGATATTCTGGATCAATGTAAGGCTTAGCTACTGCTCCGAGGGCCTTATTTCTGATCAGCATAGCAAGTGGATCTGTCAGGGCAAAAGACCTTCCAAATCCGGCAGTTAACTGTACAAACATCTTGGCTCCTGTATCATGAACCTGATCCATAAAGCCAGCAAGCTGCTTAAACTTACCAGGATTCTGGTATAACCATTTACCGCCCAGCATATCTTTTACTGGCGCAATTCCTGGTATTACAAGACCGCAGTCATGTTTGGCAATTTTCAGAAGGAGTCTTGCAGCCTCTTTATCAAAGTGGCTTCCCCCTGGCTCCATCCAACCAAATATACAAGTTCCGCCCATAGGAGCAAGGACAATCCTGTTCTTGATCTCCAGATTTCTGATCTTCCAGGGCGTAAACAGTGCTTCATATTCCTGCTTCAATTCCATTCCCCCTTTATGACAATTATTTTTGCTTTTTACCCAGATGAAGTTCTTTCATACCTTCCACCTCATCACATACAGGCTTCATGCTGCAATGACCGCAGTCAGTAGGCATTCCGTCCAAAATGTGAGTAAGTGTCTTGGTGATAGTATCAACCTTCTCAGCATTAGGAAGTAACTTCTGAACCAGTTCTTTATCCGTAATGAAAGCTATGCGGACATTCTTAACCCCTGGAACCTCTTTATATTTTTTGATATAAAGAGCTCCAACCTTGGCAAAAGTAATACCGTTTACAAAGGCTCCCTCACTGATCCTGATCTGTTCCTGATTGCTTCTTGCTGATACTCTTACCATGTAGCCCTTGGGAAAAACATGGTATCTGACAAATTCCAGATTACGAATGGCTGCAAAAGCCTTCTCCTGGTCCTTGTCCTCTTCCAAATCTTCTGTCTCCAGAATAACTACTCTGGCAAAGGCCACATCGCCTTTAATTTCATTTATATCAGCGCCATAAACAAGTATTTCATCCTTATCTACAATCCCTGATGTTGTAACCAGCGTGTAGTTAACGGATGGCTGTCCGCCGCTTCCAAGCTCAAGCGCAACATCTCTTTGCATTATGAACTCGCTACTGCCGTTGTCTTTCCAGGAGCTACCTTCATAAGGGTATCTCTTTACCTTGTCATCCCCAAAACCATTAAATGCATTCAGGGTGTCTGATATAATTCCATCGTATAATTTCATGCTATCGTAATTCCTTCATGTATCTTGTTTTCTATCAGAATCTGATATCTGATTTCTTTTTGTCAAAGATCTTATTGACCACGGTATATAACCATGCCATCAGCTTCTGATCAAGATTCCAGAAATAGATAACAAATAAAACGCCTGTGACTACAGTCAGCACTTTTATTATTTTGAAAAAAATTTTTAGCGCTTTATCCATGAATTGTCCTCTCTTTAATTATTTAGCAAGGCCCTTCTGTCTTGCGTACTCAGCTGCACCAAGAGCTCCCATAAGCTGTGGATCGATTGAAAGCTCAACAACCTTAAGCTTGAGAACCTGCTCAATAGCTGCCTTAAGGCCATCATTCTTGGCACATCCACCTGTAAGTGTGATAGAATCTGTAGCTCCAGCCTTCTTGGACATTACAAAGCATCTCTTAGCAACAGCCATCTCGATACCTGCTGCGATCTCGTCCATTGGCTTACCCTCTCCTACGAGAGTAATAACCTCAGACTCAGCAAATACTGTACACTGAGCTGTGATAGGAATAACGTTCTTAGCCTTAAGTGAGAGCTTGGAGAAGTCCTCAAGACTCATCTCAAAAGATCTGGCCATAGCTTCAAAGAATCTACCTGTACCAGCAGCACACTTATCGTTCATGGCAAAGTTTTTAACTGTTCCGTCGCTGTCGATGGCAATACCCTTAACGTCCTGTCCACCGATATCGATGATAGCTTTAACGCTAGGATTTGTTACATGTACGCCCATAGCGTGGCAGGAAATCTCAGAAATGTTCTCATCAGCAAATGGAACCTTGTTACGTCCATATCCAGTACCAATAAGATATGTAAGATCCTTGGCGCTGCTAAGGTCAGGAACCTGACTTACAACTTCCTTCATAGCCATCTCAGCTGATTCCTGAGCAATGATCTTACTCTTAACAGTGGTGTTAGCCACCATCTTGCCAGTCTCGTCAATAATAACTGCTTTTGTGTAGGTTGAACCTACGTCACATCCTCCAAAATATTTCATTTATATACTCCCTTCTATTCATATCTCATTGATTATGTTTTTCTGCTCATAGTGCTATTCATTTCGTAAAGCCCAATACATTCATCTTATCGTGCAATGGCACTCAAAGATGAATTGGTCTTTACTCCATAGCACTAAAATCGCATCAAATACATAATCAATTTCGATATTGTATCATTATTATTTTATTATTATATCAGTACGTATTACCCTCTCTTACCAGGTGGTGTCATCCTCGAAGTCTTCTAACGACGGATCTATTGGCTCGGCCTTCATAACGGTTCTCATGAACTCGTTGACCTGTGCTCTCATGTCTTTTCTGGATACTGTTCTTGGATCCATCAGATCGTGGCTCACCCAGAGAAGCTTGATTCCACGCTCTCTCGCCTGATCTTCAAATAAGCCCTGAACTGTTGCCATGTTCTTACAGGATACGTGCTGATACATCAGAACAAAATCTACATTCCACAGTTCGCACTGTCTCCAGAGCTCGGTAACAACATGATCGTAACCACCATTGGTGTGACGTCTCATTACCATTCGCTCATAGAGTCTTGCAAGATCCTTAAGGGCTTCTTCCTGATTCTCTGTTTCCAAAGGCTTGGTGAAGTTAAGTGACTCCATCTCTACCAGAATATCTACGCCCCAACAGTTAGCCATCCAGTTGGAGAAGTTTGCGTAGTAGTGTGCCGGAATAGACCATACGATAGCTCTGTATTTCATCTTGCCGCGCCATGGCTCATCCTTCATCTCATAGGCCTTCTTCATGAGTTTGTCTACATTGTAGAAGGTCTTGATGATTCGTGGATCAAGGCCGCCATCCATCTCGTAGTTCCACTTACGGAACAGCTCGTAGCATGGACCGATAAGCTGTGGATTCGGTGTCTGGTTGATCTCCCACTTTTCAAGCTCGTACTTGGTCTCAATGTTGAACCTCTTCATAGCTGCAAAGTAAGCATCCCAGTTCCACTTGGCACCCGTGTTATCTTCGATAAACTTAATGCATCCCTTGATGTCTTTTACCGCTGCATCCATGATAGATTCATCCTCATATCGTACTGGGAACGCCAGATGATATGTGGGCAGATCTCTGAATCTGCGGCTCGTATAGGATGATGCCATTACCGAACCGTCGCAAGGCATTGAACTTGAAATAAAGCAGGCTCCCATGTGAGGCAGCGCATCAACGACTGCTGCACCACACTCAGATGACGGAACAGGACATGTATCTGACGGAAGTCCATAGGACTCAACTGCGTCGATATATGGCATGCAGGCCAGCTGATCAATCTCAGACAAAAGAAATACCGGCATCAGCTGATATGGGATTCCTATAAGATCCGGGAATCCAGCCATAATCTGGGACATCGTCATCTCATCAAAAAGAACTATCTTCTTGGAAAGCTCTGTACAATTGCCTACCTTCTCATCTGACTTCATCAGAAGCACAAGATTCTCGGCAACATATCTGAATATTGCATATATGAGTTCGTGATGCATTTTGAGCGCTCGTCCACGAAGTCCCAGAGTGTTCTTGTCCATAAAAGAGTGGCAACAGAAATATGAGATCATCCATCTGTAGTGAACCGCGCCCATCATGGCAGGAACCAGGTCCTGTGAGAAGGTTGCAAGAAGCATCCCCCACATCTTGGCCCATTCATAGAAGTCAACTCCTGTATCCTTGACGCCACGCCACTCACGTCTTACAGTTGCCATCTTGCCATTGGCATAGAGCTTACCGAGCTGTTTCTCTCCGTTTATTACAAGGTCTTTGACCTCTTCCGGAGACATATCCTTGAGCAGGTCCAGCTCGTGCTGAAGACGTTTCTTAATGCCCTTAGCGTCTTTGTGAGCCGCCCTGGCTACTTCGCTCCAATCTGTCTCTTTAACCATCTCGCCCACAATACCGGCTATTTCCTTCATGTTCTCAGCCTGGGCTTTCCAGTCGATATGGTCTTTTAATCTGAAGTTCTTGGGATCAATGTAATGCATTACATTACCTCCCTTCTTCTAATCTTCTTGATCTCCAATGCCTCAACAAAGGCCTGGAATCTGGTACGCAGCTGACCAGAATTATGTACGTTATAGGATCTGTCAATTGAAAGGGTTGGCCATCCATATTCCTCAGTAAGAATGTGGCTTGCCAGAGGTCTTTCAAATGCCCAGAAGTCACAGTACTTCATCTGTTCGTAGATGATACCGTCTGCCTTGAACTCTTTAGCCAGGCGATCCGCTGTATCTTTTCTCTGCTGAACCTTCTCTTCTGCCATGTACCTTGGACATTCAGAAGTCAGCATGTAATGTCTTGCAATCTGCCTTACTACATCTTCATCGTCATTGAGCTTGATCTCTTCTCTTCCTGGGAAAGAACCATAGCAGTATCTGTCAGCAACGACCATAGCTCCTGCTTCCTCAAGAAGTCTTGTAAAGTTAAGGTCATCTATCTCCGAGCCAACAACTACCACCCTAGCCCTGAATGGATTCTTTTCATCAGGCTTTCTATTCTTGAGTTCTTCTAATGTCTCTTTGAGGAGTGGCAGAATCTTGGCTGTCGGGCAGCAATAGCTTGCAAGACAGATAACGTGAAATTCATATCCAGTTATGCGTGGATTCTCTTCCTTACGGAAGTTACCAATCTCAGTGATAACACGGCACATCTCGTTATGAAGCTCTACAGCCTTGCGTATTGCCTCATCGGAGACATCTGTACCGAGCTTTTCATGCATCACATCAAGAAGCCTCAGCCTCATCTGTGTTGCAACCTGATCAAAATTGTACTCTTCAACCTTGTAAGGCACATCGGTGTGTGTCACAAAGAAGTGTGGCTTCTCGTTGCACTTAAGGATTTCTATGTGTTCGTAGCATCTGTTCATGGCTGAGCAGGCATCAACACCAGCGATTCCATCAAGGAAACGATATCCGCCCTCAATACTGTTCTCCAAAAGAGATCTTGCAAACTCACAGGTGTAGTTGGACATATAATAGGTAGATATATCTATCGATCCAACTCTTGGAGCTCGCATTCTCACTGAGAAACAGTTGTCGACATTAAGAAGCACCTCTGGCATGTGGTAGCAGGTATAGCCAATTGCATACTTGCCTTCATCCTGTGCTTCCTGCACCAGAGGATTGGATGCATCCTCCAGCCATTTCTCAAAGGTGATCATGTGCTTTAAATCTTGCATTTATATCCTCCTTTTATAAGTTACTGGTCTATAACATCCATGTTGCGAAGCGCGTTTCGTACGCCTTCAAGGATCATTGAATCATTTGGTAGCTCAAATACACTGTTTCCCTCTATGTCATTTTCAGTCATCACGTCATCAGGTTTTATTACTGCTACTACCGGAACACCTCCGATAACATCAGAGTCAACCTTGTCTGGAAGTGGAGCTCTGTTTACGATAAGGCCGATCTTGTCGTACATAACAAGGTCGTCTGCTACATTTTTGATGGTCTCGATGATCTGAAGGCCCTTACGGCTCTGATCAGACACACAGATAAGATGCGTTACCTTTTCAAGTACACGCCTGTTGATCTGCTCGATGCCGGCCTCACCATCGATTACTACATAATCGAAATCATCCACCAGCATCTCAATAACCTTGCGTAAATATGTGTTGATAGCACAATAACAGCCTGCAGCCTCTGGCCTTCCTATAGCCAGAAATGCAAACCCGTCCTTCTCTACCATTGTCTCGTATAATTGGAATTTGGCTTCTGCAAGAATATCCTGAGTATCTCTAAGTTTCCCTGTGACGTCCTCTGCTACCTTCTTCCTGATCTCGTCCAAAGTAAGCTCCGGTTTGACGCCAAGTGCAACCGATAATCCAACTGCAGGATCTGCATCAATTGCAAGAATTTTAGAATCCGGATATACATCCGTTAAAACACGCACAATACAAGCTGAAAGAGATGTCTTGCCTACACCCCCCTTACCCGTTAGTGCAATAATCTTCGTATGTTTCCCCATTCGGAAAGCAATCCCCCTACCATTAGATGTACATATAATTATTTTAGAACAATTAATGTTTTTTTCCCATGTCACTTTTGTAGAATTTTATTAAAAATTATAGTGCAATTTACTAAACGCATTTTCATTCAAGTTTCCGCCACATTATGATAAAATCAAATATATGTTTAAGCACATTTTTTTCAAGTGCAGACATGAAGGGGCTTTACATTTTTTATAAGGGGGAAAACAATTATATATGAAAGATCTCGTGCACATCTTTGAGCTCGAGGACCTATTGCAGGAAGCGAATAACGAGCTTATTCGCAAGGCTAAGGACGATGGCAAAAAAGTTCTTGGCTATACCTGCTACTTTATGCCCGAGGTTCTCTTAGACCTTCCAGGCTGCGTTTCTGCGCGCCTTCGTGCTCCTCGCAGCACTTCACCAGACATGGCAACTTATTATATGTCAGGCCGCACCTGTATGTATGGCAGGTGTTTATTAGAGCGTGCTCTCGAAGGCGGTTTCAACTTCCTTGACGCTCAGATGGCTACAGAAACCTGTACCGTCACCTGTAGATTCCAGGAGCATTTACAGCTCATGGATATCATCCAGAATCCAAACTTCTTCTGTGAATTCACGGACGTTCCTTTCAAGAAAAACGACAACTCAATAGAGCATTATGAGAACCAGCTTAAGGTTCATGTTCTTGACAAGCTTCATGAGCATTTTGGTATTGATACCAGTGATGAAGCCCTTTTAACTGCAATCAAAGAACACAACGAAGTCTGCAGGCTCATTACAGAGATTGGCAGCTACAGAAAGCTCGATGAGCCCACAATCACAGGCACAGAGTTTTCTATCATCATGCTATCTACATTGGTTTGTCCTAAATATCTCATCATTGATAAGCTTCGCGATATCGCTGAGCAGCTAAGGACTCGTGAGCCCGACGTCAAAAAGACCTACAGATGTAAGGTTGTATTATCCGGCTCCGAAGAGGATGATCCTAATTTCATCAAGCTCATTGAGGAATGCGGAGCTCTCGTTGTAGCTGACAGACACTGCTACGGCTCTCTCCCAGGCCGCGAAGAGATTGTGGTAAAAGATGGGGAGTCTCCTCTCCACGCTATTGCAAGGCACTACCTTGAGACCAGTAGCTGTCCAAGATTCATGGAACAGCACGTTATGAGACAGCGCAAACAGGAGCTTGCTGATATCGTAAAAGAATACAAGGCAGATGGAATCATCATTTCCCAGATGAAGTTCTGTGAGTACTGGAGCTATGAGCGCACCATTGATAGTATCGTTATGCAAAAGGAATATGGTATCCCTGTCTGCTCCATAGAAAAAGAATACGTCAACAACGCCGTTGGACAGCTTCGAACCAGATTCCAGGCCTTTGTTGAGAGTATAGAATTAAAAGCGATTCAAAATAAGAAAGCTGTAAAGGAGAATGCAACATGAAGCTTAACGATATAAAAGCCAAATACAGAGAGCTTTTTGTTGTAGAAAAGGCTCCTGAAGATAAGAACAAGCCTAAAGATGTAAAGAAGGCTGTCAAGGATTTCTGGTACGGCAAGCCCCATGAAGAGAGGCGCCTCGGCGATCTCTACGTTGGAGATACAGGTCTTTACAAGCATCGTGAGTGGCGTGGTGTCAAGGATACCATGTACTATTTCAATATGGTATGGCTGTACAACTACGCTCACATGGTAACTGATATCATGAAGTACGGCGATGGCACTCCCAAGAGCGTTGTAGACTTTGCCAAAGGCGTAATGCGCTACCGGTGGATGGGACAGACCTACCTTACAGTTATGCACTGGTTTGACAGAGGTATGGAGGGTATGCGCGGAGAAGCCATGAGAGCTTCTGCCTGGCACTACCGTGGAATGGTAAGTGAATCCATTCGCCAATTCCAGCGCATGTTCGTTTCAGATAAGAAGATTCATGGAGGAAAAGAACCAGAAACCTGGAAAAAGAATATCGCCCACAACGAAACAGTTGGCGGAAGCTTCTTTTACCCCTTCATGGACGAGCTGGAAGAAGTCCCACTTGAGATGATTCCATACTTTGTATCCGTCCATGTTAACAGCCATACAGTACTCAATTACATCGATGCTGCACAGTCCATCGGACTTCCAGCTGATCCATGTCCTATGTGTCAGGCTGAGTATGGTCTTTTTGTACTGGATGACTATCCGGACTTTGCTCCTGCCATGGTAACCTCTAATGAAGCCTGTGATGGCTCGGTTGCTACAAGTGTTCTTCAGGACTGGTTCTTAAACCGCCCTCTTTACGCACTTCCTCAGCCTATGAGATACGATGATCCTCTGGTTCAGAAGCACTGTCAGAAGGAAATTGAGAACTGCTGGAAGTTCATTGAAGAACAGTATGGTATAAAGTTTGACTGGGATCAGTATGTTAAGCACGCAGAGGCTTACAATAAGCTGACAGAATTTGAATGGGAAAAATGGGATGTTGCAGCTAACACACCTTACTATCCTATTAGCGGCGTTGCGCAGGCTCTTTACCGTATCTATTATTCTCAGGTAGGTGACAGGCCAATCTGGCACGAGATGGATGAGCACGTTAAACGCATCATGAACAAGACAGTCAAGAATAAGATTGAGACCTTTCCTAAGACAAGACACCGTGCTATTGCCTGGAGCTGTGCTCCTCTCTACTACTCACACTGGTGCACATGGGCCTATAACTGCTGGGGAATCAACTGTGTTATCAACATGGATTCACTTATGTTTGATCAGTACCTTAGAACAGATACTTACGAGCACGCTCTTGAAGACCTTGCCTGGATGAACGAGAAGGCACCTATGAGAGCCATGGCTGTTGGTGGTCATGAACATATCCTCTCACTCTTTGACTACATGGAACGCTTCAACTGTGATATGGTAATCATGTACGATCAGCTTCAGTGTAAAGGAATGCAGGGTATCCATGGTGTATTTGAGGATGAATTCAGAAAACGTGACATCCATGCTATCTGGATTCCACACGCGCTTCCAGAGAAGAGAACTGTTTCAAGAAAAGAAATCCGCCAGATCATCAATGACTATATGACAACAGTCATGCACGAAGAGCCGCTTGATCCAACCCTTGTGGACTTCGATGATGATAAGAGCTGGTAAAAGAAATAACAAAACGAGGTAGACAAAATGAAATCTATATGGAAACTTTTTGGAAAACTCCTTGGATTTACTGCAGTAGTTTATGGCATTCTCTTTGCAGTATTTTACTGGGACCTTGATGGTAAATTCATGTATTACATCTGGGAGCCAATGATGATAAAGAGATTTGACAACATGAAACGCGCAGATAATACAAGCATTCCCTATCTCCAGAAGGATAAGGTTGCTCCCGATGAATACACACAGATTTTGTAATAGGAGGCTTATAAAATGTCAGAGCATGAACACCATCATCACGGACACGGAAGCATAGATTCTCCCGAAAAATTAAAAGCACTGCTCCATCATATGTATCATCACAACGAAGAGCATACTGAGGAGCTCCATGCTATAGTACATGCACTTGAAGACCAGGGTAGCCCTGATCTTGCCGCCAAGGTTTCACAGGCAATAGATGAATACACAAAAGGTAATAAACTTCTGGATGAAACGCTAAAAGAGCTGCCATAAGGCAGCTCTTTTACTTATTTTTCTTCAAATTTCTATCAATTCGTATTCTTTAACTCCAAATCCCATTGCAGCAGCGGCGTCAATTGTATGCTCACCATTTTGCCTCTGAACTCTTTCAAGGAAATGGTCACGTCCCGGGTCTTCTGATTTATAAATCAAATCCATGCAGGCTCTGTCTATAGCTATAGGATCAGTAGAAGCCAGAATTCCAACATCAGCCATACAAGGATCCTCTGCTATTGCACAACAGTCACAGTCAACAGACAGATTCTTCATTACATTAATGAAGACCATGTTGCCCTTAAAATAATCAACTACTGCAGAAGCTGCCTCTGCCATTGATTCAAGAAATGCATCCTGAGGTGGAAGATCTCCCCAGACAATTCCCTGCTCCTCTGCCTTGACATATTTTCCTGCAGAATGAATATTGACCTTGCCCGCTGTAGACGCACATCCTATTGATAACTGCTTGAGTGCTCCGCCATAGCCTCCCATTGGATGGCCTTTAAAGTGAGACAACACAAGCATCGAGTCATAATTTGCAAGATTCTTACCAGCAATATCGCTCTTTAGATGATTCGGATGAGCTATAGGAAGCTCCATATCAGGGCCTTCAGCATCCATAAGATCAACTACAAAAAAGTCATTCCAGCCATGTTTCCTTATCAGTTTGGTATGCTTATCAGTATAGTTTCTCTCACCATCATAAGCAGTGTTGCATTCTACTACTGTTCCGTTTACATATTCAACCATAGGTTTGAAAAACTCAGGTCTTAGGAAATTCTGATTCCCATCTTCTCCTGAATGAACCTTGACAGCAACTTTTCCCACAAGCTTCTTGCCAAGTGCCTCATACATCTTAACAACCTGCTCAGGTGTTATTGTTCTGGAAAAATAAACTTTAGAAACTGAACCCATAAATGCCTCCTTCATTTGCAATCAATCTTAAGAACCGCTCCAGTTAAATCTGCAAAGGTAAGATTTCCCCTGATAACTTTTTTCTCCCCCATCAGATCGACTAAAGTAATAGAATCTCCATCAATAGAAAGAGACTGAACATACTCCATAAGTATCTCATCCGGATTATCTGCTCTTACAGCTGTCGACAAACACATATTTAAATCCTCCTAGTGGCATTATACCATTTAGTATCTCACAACTCCAAAGGATTCAAACACACATTTTCTAAATTCATTAAGATCTGCAAATACGCCGTCTGCAAGCATCTGAGCACCGATATTGCCAATGGCTGTAGCTTCTCCAGGGCCGGCATTGACTACTCTTCCTGTCTCCTTGGCTGTAAGCTGATTAAGATATACAGCATTTGATCCACCGCCAACGATATTGACGCTATCAAAATGTTTGCCCGTGATACTTTCAATATCATCTGTCGCCTGCTTGTAGCAAACAGCAAGACTTCTGTATATAACTCTGGCCAGTTTCCATGGCGTCTGTGGAACCTGTTGGCCGCTTTCCTCACAGGCCTTCTGTACCTCTTTTACCATGGAATCAGGATTGAGAAATCTGGCGTCATTGGCTGGGACTACAGAATCGATTGTCTCCCTGGCCGCTCTGTCACAGAGGTTGGCAAAAGAAAAATCGTCAGCTGCACTCTTTCCTGGATAATCATAACCTTCTTCAAATTCTTTTTTAACAGACTGGATCATCCAAAGTCCCATGATATTCTTAAGGAATCTGTATCTATGCTGATAGCCGCCCTCATTAGTAAAGTTGGCCTTCTGAGCTTCCCTGGTACAATTAGCCTTCTCAAGTTCGCACCCCATAAGTGACCAGGTACCTGATGAAATATAAAGAGTATTCTCATCAGTACAGGGAACGCTCATAACGGCTGAGCCTGTATCATGAGTAGCTGGAAGAACAACGGTGCAGTTAAAGCCAACCTTATTCTCGACTTCCTTTTTGAGAGGTCCAACTACAGTTCCAGGCATGGACAGCTCTCCAAAGAGCTCATCAGGATAGCCAAGCTTTGAGATAAGCTCGTGATCCCAATCTGCAGTCTGCGCGTTGACTAGCTGAGTTGTGCTGGCATTTGTATATTCCTGCTTGCGAACTCCTGTAAGAAGGAAATGGAAGTAGTCAGGAACCATAAGGAAGGTTCTGGCTCTTTCAAGTTTCTCCGGTTTCCTGACCTTGGTGGACATGAGCTGATAAATGGTGTTAAAAATAGCCTTCTGAATTCCGGTTCTCTCATAGAGTTCCTCTTCTGAGATGATCTTGTAGACCTCCTCATCCATCCCTTCTGTTCTGCCATCTCTGTAGGCTATACAATCGCCAATTCTGTTATCATCTTTATCAAGAAGCACATAATCAACGCCCCATGTATCGATACCCATAGTCGTTGGAACCTTGCCAAGTTCATTGCACTTCTTCATGCCTTCAAGGATTTCTGAAAAGAGCCTTTCGGTATCCCATACCTGGTGCCCGCCCTTTTCATCCATTCCATTATAGAAACGATAAACTTCTTCTAAGACAATTTTGCCATCCTCCATGTGAGCGAGGATATGGCGCCCGGAAGAAGCCCCTATATCAACTGCAAGGTAATATTTCATAGTTATACCTCTCCAATGATGTCGCTCTTTTTCTCATAAAGGAAATCTTCACTGATATTTACATTAAATGGAGCGTTGAGGGCGCGGAAATCAGCTGGCTCGATTGTCTGTCTCTTTCTATCTGTCATAGACATAACCTTAACCAGAATCTCAGCAGCCTTCTCAACTGTGTGCATAAGGCCAAAGGTAATATCAAAATCTGTTCCGCATGCAAACATTCCGTGATGAGCCCAAATAGCTACGTCCTGTCTCTTCATGATCTCAGAAGTAGCAACTGCGATCTCTCTTCCGCCTGGAACCATCCAAGGCACAACGCCGATACCCTCTGGGAATACGATAGGGCACTCTGTTGCCATCTCCCAGATCTCTCTTGTGAACACCTTGCCATCAAGAGGAAGCACAAATGTAAGTGCTATTGTATTTGCTGGGTGGCAGTGATATACAACTCTGATCTCAGGGTTACGTGCCTTGCATACTTCGAGGTTCATAAGGTGTGAAGGAAGCTCTGATGTTGGTCTTCCTCCCTCTACAAGCCCCCATACAATCTTGTACTTCTCACCAGCATCGTCAACCTTGATGATACATACGTTAGCTGCAGGATCGATCTCAACATTTCTAAAGTACTTGCCAGAGCCAGTAACCATAAAGTACTCACCAGCAAGTCCTGTGACTGTTGTACCAATCTCCTTCCACTCGCCTGACTCATCAAGATTATCTGCAACTTCGGCAATTTCCTCAGCCTTTACTCTATAGCTAAGATTTCCGCCATTTCTCTCGTGCCATCCCTGATAAAATCCATCAACGCACAGACGGCAGAACCCTTGTGCAAATTTCGAATCCAAAACTTTCATTTTTCCTCTTTCCTTTTATCTCCAGCTCGATATATGAATAAAATCCTCCGATGATTCTTCGAATCAAATCGGATTTTATTCATATATTCTTACCTTGAGATAAAATCATATATAATAATTTAACTGTTCAATATTCAAAAAGATTTACGCTCTCTTAGACAATACTTCTCTTTCGTACTTCGCGCAGTCTGCAAACCAGTCTTTTTCAAGAGCTACGCCCTTAGACTCACAGTAGTAATCCCAAACATCACCAAATGGCATCATCTTGAGCTGCTCCTGAAGTGACATGAGCTCTGTGAAATTGCAGCTATCCTGAAGCTGTGTAAGCTTATCCATTGGCTGAAGCTCAGCGT
>JAEEGI010016033.1_pt1 | contig 15515 bp, 14 predicted proteins | sample 8958751 | NCBI WGS metagenome assembly JAEEGI01 (sample SAMN16246545, study PRJNA631951) | gut metagenome | biome: gut microbiome; feature: rumen; material: KS-attached | host: Bos | place: Iran: Karaj | collected 2018-10
TCCGCCGACGCGCAGGAGATCTTCGAGCTAAAGAACGGCACGATGCGGATCGTTCCCGAAAAGCTCGACTGCGATATGTACCGTTTCCTCGGCGGCGACCCCGCGGCGGTCAATTCCTACCGCGGAGAATACATGAATGCCTATTCCTGGGCGAGCTTCACCGAGGCTTTCCTGGACAGAATGAAAAACAGAAAACAATAAACCGCTATAAGGAGGTTATTAATTATGGAGAACAAATTCGCACGGTTCATGCGCAACACCGGCCCCGCAAGGTTTTTGATCCCCGCAGGCATCATCCTCATCATCTTCGGCATTATCCTGCTCGGTTTCAAGACGGATAATTACGTTGAAACTGTGGGCAAGGTCACCAGAGTCGAACAGTACATCGACCACAGCGGCGAAAATGAGCAGACCGTTTATGACGTCGACTTCGATTACACCGTAGACGGCGTCAAGTACACGGGCAGCTTCGGCGGGCTCGGCAAGTCCTATAACGTCGGCGACGACATCAAGGTCTTATACGATCCCGAGAACCCGCAAAAGACCACCAACGCGAAGACCGGCATATTCGGGCCGATCGCCATCGGTCTCGGCGCGCTCGCGCTGGTCGGCGGCGTGCTTACCGCAGTAAAGGCCTTCAAAAAGTCCAAGGAGCTTGACAATGAGATCAAGGCCGCGGGCGGCTCGCTGAATATCGAGCCCCTGCCCAAGAGCCAGCTCACCGAATATTACGTCAGCTACGACGGCCAGATGCTGAGGCCCGGCTACATAGTCGAGGACGGCGCCCGCAACGTGGTTTACGAGGCCAAGATGGAGAAAAACGCCCTCGTCGGCGCAAGGCAGTTCACCTTCACCGACGTCAGGACGGGCAGATCGGTCGATCACGAGGTCGGCCATACCCTCACCCAGAGCTTCAACGACGAGCTGTTCTCCGCCAAATCCACCTTCAAGTTCGACGGCGAGAAGATCTGGGACGTGCTGCACTCCCGCGGCATCCGCATCCAGACCAACCTGACCAGCAAGTTCCCCAACATGGTCTATACCATCGGCAGGAACGGGCAGTTTATGGCCACCGTCGAGACCAGCGGCAAGTACGTCCACGAGGAGGACGCCGCCGAGCATACTCTCAACATCCCCGTCGGCCGGTATTATTACCGTGTCTGGACGAACGAGACCGATCTTGAGGATCTGTTCCTCACCGTCTTCGCCATCTCCGAGACGGAGCAGACCGTAGTCGAATAATCGTCAAAATACAACTGCCCCCGCAAACAGTTCGGGGGCAGATGTGTTTTGATCGGTGCTGCTTCAGGCGCTGACGTTCTTTTTCCTGCGGATAAGCAGTGCGCCTCCCGCGCACAGCACGAGCGCGGCGGCCGCTGCGCCGACGATCCACCAAACGGTATTGCGGTGCGCCTGCTGCCGGGCTTCCAAAAAGGCGTTCACGCGCAGCGATACGTTTTCTTTGAGATTTGTATAGAAGAACATGTTGTCGTAAAGATGGAAGCAGCCGTCCGGGAACACGTCGAGCACCTTGGGATAATCCTCCGTGCTGACGCCCGGCACGATGAGCGAGCCGCGCGCCTCGTCGATATAAGCCCCGCAGAAGCCGGGGATGGGCCCTTCCTCCCCGGAGAAGACAGCGCCTTTATTGAGCGAGCTGTCGGCGGCGGTCCCGTCGGTCCTCCAGTTCAGGGGATTGATGGAATACGTCTTCACGCCCTCGGGGATGATTATCGAGCCGGTCACGGTGCCGTCCTCACACTCATAGCAGATGACGGAGCCGATGTCGCTCCCGCCTTTCGCGGGGACGATCTGGGGGTACTCCTTTATATCCTCGTCCGTGATCCTCCAGCCGATCGCGTAGACGGCGACGAGCCGGTCAGAAAGCTTCCTTCCCTCGGCGGTACTCCCGAAGTATTCCTTCAGAAGCTCGATGCACATCTCGGCGCCCTGCGAAAAGCCCGCGAGCACGATCGGGCGGCCGTCGTTCTCATTGTCGAGATAATACGCGAACGCGGCGGAGACGTCGAGATACGCGTTCTTCATCGCCTTGTCGAAATCCTCCGCGCCGAGCGTGTACGCGTTTATGGACATCTGGCGGTAGTAGGGCGAATACAAACGGCAGGCGTCCGCATAAATGCCCTTCTCTGCGTCGAGCGCGCTCACGAACCGGCCCTTGAGCTTATCGTTCAGGTCCTCGGAGTTAGCGTAGCTTCTCGTATCCACCGTCGGACAAACGATGAAAAGATCCGCGGGCTTGTCCCCGCCCTCGCTGAAATACGCCCAGTTGGCAGCGTCGGAATAATCGAGCGGCCCGGCAAAAGCCGGCACGCTATCGTCGGGTTCTGCGAAAACGGGCAGGGCGAACGCCAGCAGCATTATAAAAGCAAGCAGTAAGACGGTTTTTCTCATTCTCTGTTCCTCCGGGGCGGATAGGTCTAATTTGACATCGACGTTATTATAATATGCCCCAACCGCTGCTGTCAACAGGAAGAGAAAGCGCCGCCGGCGGCTGTTATTCCCCGTTTTTCTTGAAAAAGAAGAACGTTTATGATACATTCAGATCGATCGTCGGTCTTTGCGGAGGTTATTATGAAAAAGCTTTTTTATGCGATCATCGCGCTGCTTCTTGTATGCGCAATGCTTTGGGGCTGCGCTCCGAAAAACGATGCCAAAGGCGGTACCGGGCCGCAGGAGGACGAGTATGCTTTCAACGTCGAAAACCAGGCGTACTGGCGTGAAAGGCTTCAGTACTACCGCAAGGACGACGGCGTTCGCCAGGTCATGCTCGTTCGGTGCACGGAGGGCAGCAATGCGACCGTTCAGTTTTATACCAAGCTCACCAATCAGAACAACGCATGGACGCTCCTGTTTGAAACGGACGCCTATATCGGCAAGAACGGAGCCGGCAAAACTCAGGAGGGAGACGCCAAAACGCCTTACGGGGATTTCGGCGTTTTAAGCGCGTTCGGGATCCTGTACGATCCCGGAACGAAGCTCGATTATATCAACGTGACCGAGACCACCTATGCCTGCGATGAGGAGTGCGAATATTACAATCGGATCATCGACACCCGGGAGACCGGCCATGACTGCAATGGCGAGGAGATGTTCATCTATTCGCCCGAATACAATTACGGCATCGCGCTTGATTATAATCCGGCGTGCGAATGGCCTCTCGGCTCTTCCATCTTCCTCCATTGCAAGGGCGCAAAGGTCTTCACCGGGGGCTGCATCGCCATCGATGAAGAGCTGATGAAGCTCGTTCTTATGAACGCGGAGCCCGGCATGCGCGTCATTATTCATGAAGAATGAGCAATAAATACTGCATTATTGGAGAAACAAGTATGAAAAGGCTGCTTTTCTCGATCATCGCGCTGCTCCTTGCGTGCTGCATGCTTTGGGGCTGCGCTCCGAAGAACGACGTCCCGGACGCCACCGAGCCGCCGGAGCCCGCGAGCACCGACGCCGCTCAGCCGACCGAGGCTGCAGGCACGGACGTTCCCGGGACCGAAGCGCCGGAGACTGTAACGGCAGGCATGGCGTATGAAGGTGTAAGCAATTACTGCCGGTACGTGTACGGCTGGGGAACGGGCAGAGAAGGCACCGAAAACTGCTCGCTGATGATGGGCGAAGAGACGGAAACGGAATACCTGGTGTTATTCCGCAGCTATACCGATACTTTTGTTGATTTCTATGTCGATAAAACGAGCGGCTCCACGAGGATGGTGGAGCGCATACCGTCGCTCAATATCGAGGAAGAAGCGGGAACGTTCGATCTGTTCGATTATCTTGGGGAAAATGCTCCTACGCCCGTTCCGGAAGAGCCGACGGCGAAGCCTGAACGCTTCGTTTTCCGGCCGAAGGTCTGCTCCGTGTATCTTGAGGAGATATTCGGCGAGACCATGTGCGAGACCTGGTTCAACCTCGTGGATGCCGTCATGGCGGGCGAAAACACCTTTGCCTGCCCCGATAAGCACACCTACGATTGGGTCATGGGACAGTTCCCGAATAAGTGCTTCCCGGTGTTCGTGGAGCTCATAGACTTTGCGTATGACCGGAACGATCCGGTCAAAGACGGCGTCGGGAGCTTAACCTGGCTCGTTTCCCCCGAGGAAGCCGCAGCGAGGATCGCGGAGTTCTCAGAGCAGATCGAAGGCATCCTAAACGAGGTGCTCGAACCCGATTGGTCGGACGTTGAAAAAGCGCTTGCGCTGTACGTTTACTTCTCGAGGACCTACGAATACGATTGGGATACGTACCATGTTGATATGGAAAATCAGGTGGATTATACCACGACCTTACGCCTCTTCGAAACGGGGACGGGCATCTGCCGCGAGATCGCCCCGGCGTATTCCTACCTTTTGATGCAGGCCGGCGTCGACGCCGCCACTGTCAAGGGCAGCTTGCATGAATGGAGCTATGTCCGCATAAACGGCCGCAATTACCATATCGACCCGACATACGTGCTCAGCGAGATGGATAAGCTGATCTACTTCATGATGACGGACGATCAGCGCGACGCGACCGGCTGCAGTAAGGATAATTTTATCTACGTCTCCAACTATGCGCAGGATCATCCTCATCCTGACTACAAGGCGGATGACGACTTTTTCGCGCCGGTATGGGATTACCGCTTTGAAAAGCTTTTCCCGGACGAGAACAGGATCCGCTGCTGGCGGTATGCCGAAGGCGATGCGCAGGAGCATTTCGAATTCGATTATTCCGGTTTTGATCAGCAATAAAGCGGTGCATACGGCAGAATAAAAAGACCGGAGCCGATCCGGGTAAACAAACGATAACGGACTTTCTCATCATGGCTGTCCGCGGGCTGCGCCTCAAGATATTCGACGCCTACCGTCCCGCCTGCGCGGTCAAGCATTTCGTGCTCTGGGGCATAGAGGATCAGGACGTCCGAATGAAGCCGTATTTCTATCCCGATCTCGAAAAGCAGGAGCTTTTCATCCGGGGCTATATCGCCAAGCTTTCGAGCCATTCGCGCGGGAGCACAGTCGTTCTTACACTCCTCGATATGCAGACGGGCAGAGAACTCGACATGGGCAGCCCCTTCGATTTCTTCGGTGAGGTATCGCATCCCGATTGCAAAGCTATCACCGAAGAACAGTATAACAACCGCATGATACTCCAAAGAGCGATGGTCCGAAACGGCTTCAAGCCCCTTGACTGCGAATGGTGGCATTTCACGCTTGAGAACGAGCCATACCCGAACACGTATTTCGAGTTCCCGGTCGCTTCCGCGTATCTGAAACGATAACGGAAGCGGAGCGATTCCGTACAATTATATTCACGCAAAAAGCACCGCAAAGAACGGTGCTTTAATTTATTCATGTGCCGACTTGGTACTCAGCTCTATGAATGGCGTTACAGGTCAGCCGCGGCTTCGATAGCCGTTTCAGGCGCTTGATCCTTTTTGATGCATCCGGACTTTTGCGCGCTCATGAGAAGCTCGAGCTGCATGCAGTAGCCGTTCAGTGCGGGCATCAGATATCCCACCGTGGAACCGATGATGACTGCGAGCGGCATCATGGAAAGATCCGTTCCGCAGGATGAGAACATGATCGGCAAGACCGCAAAGGCCGAGCCTGGGATGGGCGGAGCGGCAATAGCAACAATGACCGAAACGAAAACCAGCTTTGCAAGCATAATCGTGTCGACCGATCCTGCGGACATATATGTGAGGACCCAAACTATCGAGCCGAGCATTATCGCGCCGCAGGGCATATATATGACGATGCCGAGCGGCAGTCCGAAATTGACAAACTTTTCGTCGATACCCCATTTTTGCTTGCAGCATTTCATGCTCTCGGGAAGAGCCGAAACCTGCGAGCTGGTGGTAAGGTTGATGATAAGCGCCGGAAGCTGTGCGGAGAAAAGCTCTTTGAACGGACGCTTTGTGACGATCAGAGCCCGGACCAAAGTCACAGCGACGGTAATTGCGGAGGCGCCGAGGCAAATGATGACGATCTTGGATACGCCGCCCAGCTCCGAAAGCTTTCCGCTCAAAAGCAGATTCGTAAAGCCGAGGTAAACGAACAGCGGAAGCAGCTTGCAGACCGCCGCCATCATACGGTTAACGAGCGTTCCGGCTTCGTCGATGAACGTGCGTAGATGTCCCACCTTGTCGCCAAGGCCGAGCATGATCACGCCTATGAAGACGGCGATAACTATGACCTGCAGGTCGTTGTCTATACGGAAGGGCTCGATGAGGTTGCCGGGGATGATATCGAGGATGAGATTTGTGAGGTCGCCGAATACGTTTCCTCCGCCCGCCGATGAGGTCGGGGAGATGATGCCCATTGGCAGACCAACGGCGATCATAGCGATCATAGCGATCCCATAGGTCACCATCATTCTTTTCAGGAGTCTTCCGCCGAGTTTTCCAAAAGAGGAAACGTCACCGATCCCGCTTATCCCAAGAATTACCGCACAGAACACCAGCGGAGTTGCCAGAGCCGAAAAGACGGCGGAAAGCTTGGTGAACAGCCCCGAAACGAGCGGGATCATATAATCATTAAGAGCTGCCTCGGGGAGAAGTCCCGATACGAGCCAGGTGACGACCGACAGCACTGCTGCAAGAAGAATCCCGATCAGCATCGAGTTTTTTCGTTTCCTTAGGGGCGCCGGGACCGTTACGACGTTAAGACCGCGGTTCTGGCGGTAGGCATATTGCGGATCAAGATTGAGTTTGGCAAGAATGCTATACGATAAGCTTGCTTCCGGATCTGTCTCAAGAGGATTTCGCGGAGCGCCCTTTTGCGACAGTTCAAACGAGATGCTCCCGAACCTGCGAATACCTTTAATGGTGCATGGCTCATCTGTTCCGTACAGATCACGAAAACGCAAAAGCAGCTCCTCAATGGTAAGCCGCAGCTTTACCGTGCTTTCCGCTCGTTTGCCGGCGTATTCCCGGTACGCATTGACGGCATTTTCCGACCATGAATCGATTACTTCGTTCGTCAGTTTTTTCGTATCCTGAAAGAATATCATTCTCATCATCCTCGCTTTCCGAATTCTTTATATTATAACGCCGTGTCCAGCAAATGTCCAACAAACACGGGCGGCTTCAAAATAATTTGGGAAGTTATGCGAAAAAGCGGCGGAAGCAATTCCGCCACCGGGTGGTTTAGAGCCTTATCGGCAACACGTACTGTCACAACTTTATTTGCGGAATCTTCTTTCGATCTCCTCTTCGCATTCGCGCAATATTTCCTCGACCGGGGCGCCTTCAATATCGAGCCCGACGGCCTTTATCAGCTCAACGGTCTCGATCCCGTAGAAATTCTGCGCAAGCGCCCTGACGTATCCAAACCCGTATTCCTCCGGGAAGAAGTCCCCTCCGGCTGTCGTGACGTAATACAGCTTCTTCGCACGGCACATTCCGACCGGCACGCCCTCCGGCGTGTATCGGAAGGTTATACCGACCACGTTGATCTGCTCAAAATAGGTCTTTAATGCCGCCGGGAACGAGAGATCCCAGAACGGAGCGGCGATAACGATCGCATCCGCTTGTACAAACTGCCTTGCATAGCCGAACATCGGATCCGCAAGATCCCCTTCCTGCAAAAGACGGACCCGTTTTTGAAGGAAGGCCTCGTCGACCTTCGGAAAATCGCATTTTTCAAGGTTTACGTGCTCGTAAGCACCGCCGAGAACATCAAGCAGGCGGAGCGCGAGTCGCCTCGTCCGGGAGGCTTCACGAACACAGGCGTCAATGAAAAGTATCATTTTTCAGCTCCTTTGACTTTACCGGGCTTTACTTCCCCAGCCTTGCGGTCAGCGCATCGAGCTGTTCGCGGCTGAGCCCGATCGAAAGCAGGTATTCTGCTGCTGCTTCCTTCATGTCGGCCGTCTCAAGATCGTACGTTCCAAACAGAGCGGAAAGCGTCTTAATAAGGTTGTTCCTGAGGATGATCGCATACGTTGCGTCGTCGGGCCCGACGTGATAAAAGTTTCGGTAAGTGAGCATATAATCTGCCGCGACCTCATCATAGTCTGCGCCGACGAAGCATTCGAGGATCGCGCACAGGATGCCGCTGCGGTCCTTGCCCTCCTTGCAGTGGATAAGATACGGTCCGTCGTTCCCGATGATAAACAGCACGCACTCCCGGACCTTTTCGCCGAACTCCGCCGAGGCGAAATCATAGCTCATTTCGATATTTGCTATCGTACAATCGCTGTAATAGCTTCCGGGGAAAGCATCGAACTCATTCATCCCGTCAGCCGGGTCGCCGAGGTTTATCACCGATCGGATCCCCGCTTTTTCCATCGCCTGCATGGCGAACTCGTTCCTGCCGAGATCCGGATCGATCGGCGAGCTGCTGCGATAGAGAACGCCTTCCCTCATTCCCGAGACCGCGACCGCTCTGAAATTCGCAAAATCCTCGTCCGATAGATCGGCATAATCCTCGCGTTCGTTCGTCCTTTCAAGGTTGCGGGCGTTGTATTCGTCAAGATAGCCATGCTTTTCTTTCAGCGTAATAGCGACCTCGGTGACGGACTGATCCCATTCATAGCCCGGATCCTCTTCAATAGTCCGCTTTTCGCCGATCCCGGTTTCCTGAGCGAACGACCCCATATTGATCGCGAGGGTGATATCGTTGTCTTCGGGATCGTATCTCATTATCATGCACCCAGAGTCGACGTCAGAGTAGGACGTTCCGACGGGAAGCTCGTATTCACGGTCCGCGATCTTAATAGTGACGATATCGCCGATTTCAATTCCGTTTGCCTTCAACTCGTCGAACGTCGTGTCCAGCATCACGTTTCCGGACTTCTTGATGTTCGCGATCTCCACGACAAAGGGCTTAGCGGCTTTATTGCAGCCCGAAAACAAAAGCAGCACGGACATGGCGGCAAGAATGATGCAGACTGTCTTATTTATCATTTTCATAGTGAATACCTCAGCTTATTTATCAAATGTTATTATACCTTTTTATTGTTGTCGCACAAGAGAAAACAAGGCGGAGTTTTACTGCGGATGCTTACTGCATCAGTGTTAACTGCAAAAGGTTCTTTACCGCGACGCGGCATAGGGTCAGAGGGCACAGCCCTTGCAAGCGGCCGTTTGGGTATAAAAAGGCGATGCTTGCAGGGACATTAACCCATCGGTAATTCATATGGCCTCGCAGAGCGCAAAGCACTTTTGATGGACTTGCTCCGTCAAAAGTGCTTTTGCGTTACTTTCGCAGAAAGTAACAAAGGCATTAACCGGGTTGTTGGTAGCTTTATCAGATTCACGTCAGCAACCGTATTCGTAGTAGTCGGGAACAGTCATGCTTTTGAGGAATTTGCTGTTTGCGGTGATCGGCGAATCTCCGAGCTCATAGCCCTTTTCTTTCATGAGCCTTGCCTTGAAATCAAGAAACTCAGCCGGAACGTTCAAGGATGAAGCGGCCTGGGAGAAAGACTGACCATCATCCAACGCGCCGAAGAAATCATCGTCGGATATCAGCAGCTCCGATGCGAAGAGGTTCGCTTCCTTCTCACAGCGGCTGCTTTCGTCAAAAAGTGCAAGCTCATGGAAAGCGTGCATGCCCGAATCGGCGTGCAGCATTGCGTGCCCGAGCTCATGTGCGGTAATTATGCGCTGTATCATGTAGGGAAGATCGGAGTTGACCGTGATCACTTTGATGCGGTTGCTTTTGACGAAAAAACCCTTTATCGCATCTTTGCCCTTGCCCATAGGGGAACAGCATACCGGGATGCCGAGGAGAGAACACAAAGCAAAGGGATCCGTCTCGCCGCATTTCGCTTTGAGCTTTGCGACAGAACGAACGATGTTATCGCATGCCATTATCTTCACCCCTTTCGCATAGGTTATCCGCCGATATTATACTGCATTCTTCCAGATCTGCAATACAAAAAATGGTACTCACTTACCGACTGGACAAATATATCCGAAGATCAATCCTGATCCTTTTTGCCGAACTTCCTTCGCGCCTCTTCCTTGCAGGTGATGTATGCCTTCATGACGGCTTCAAAGAATGCGTCCTTCTGCTCCTGTGAAAGCTCACCGCCTGCAAACAGAGCTGTATTGGCGGACAGTAGCTCATCCATATTCTTTGCTCCTGCGGCTCCGTAACGCTCTCGAGCTTCGGCGATGTAATCGTCCTTTTCGATATCGGCCATCGGATCCTCGCATTCATCATCGGAAAGGAATTTGACCGAAACACCTAACGCCTTCGCCAGCTTCAGCATAGAAGCCGGGCGGGGCTTTTTTTCGCCCTTCTCATATGCGATCACGGAACGGACCGATAAGCCAATCTTCTTGCCAAGCTGCGGTTGAGAGATTCCGAGGGATACCCTCGCTTCCTTCACTTTCTCAGAAAAGGTCTTCATTGGAACACCACCTTATAATTATTCATAAAAGTTCAATGAACCCTATTGACATTAGTTCAACACAGTGATACAATCACCGCTGAACTATATTGAACTATCATGCATATTATACTTGAACCTTTGCCCCGTGTCAAGTGTAAATGCAAAAAAGTTCACGGTTTTATTCGAGGACGTCCCCGCAAGCATGGGATGTGGGTACCACATTGTCCCCGCAAGCATGGGATTTGTCATTACAACTCCCGCTTGCGGTATGTGCCACATCCGCTTGTTGAGGCGAGCCCCAAACCCCTATGCCGCCAAGTGGGATGAAGAACGATAATAAAACGGAGGTAATAGAAATTGACGTTTCCAGAAACAACAAAAGAAGAAAAACGAAGCATCCGCCTTATACGTAATCAACTCGTGAAAGGCAAGGACGAAAAACCCGCAAACACCATCTCAAACTTCGTGACGGTGCTCGAAAACGATCCGCGGCTTGAGGGCGCCATACGGCTCAACGAAATGAACGGAAGGGTCCATATAGTAAAACCGCTTGGCTGGAAGAGGGAAAATAACGGCGCAATAACCGATACCGATATCAACTACATACGCCTTCTCATAGAAAAAACCTACGGTCTCGTGGGAGAGAAACCGGCTGTGTCGGCAATCGATATCGTCGCAAACGAGCACCGCTATCATCCGATCAGGGAACTGATATGCTCGTTCGATTGGGACGGCAAAGAACGCATACGGTACATGCTCCATCATTTCCTTGGGGCGGAAGTCAATGATTTCAACTACGAGTGCATGCTGCTGTTTCTCCTCGGAGGCCTGAGCCGGATTCATAACCCCGGCTGCAAGTTCGATTACATGCTCTGCCTGATCGGCGACCAGGGCGCGGGCAAATCGACCTTCTTCCGTAAGCTCGCCCTGCGCGACGAATGGTTCACCGACGATATCAAGCGTCTCGACGATGAGAACGTTTACCGCCGGCTGGAGGGGCATTTCATTATCGAAATGCCGGAGATGAGCGCCATCGCAAACACCCGTACCATTGAGGAGACCAAGGCGTTCATCTCCCGCTCAAAGGACACCTACAAGGTCCCGTATGACCGCCTGCCGAAGGACAGACCGCGTCAGTGCATTTTCGGAGGCAGCGGAAATAAGGTCGCATTCCTGCCGCTCGACAGAACCGGTAATCGCAGGTTTCTGCCTATCCTGATCGATATGTCCAAAGCCGAAGTGCATATTCTCGAGGATGAACGCGAGAGCGAGCGCTATATCGAGCAGGTATGGGCGGAAGCTCTGATGATCTACGCAATGGGCGAGCCCGAGCTCAAACTTCCGGCACAATACGAAAAGGAGCTGACGAGGATACAACGGTATTTCATGCCCGAGGACGATCGCCTCGGTATGATAATCGGCTACCTTGACAAAACGAACGAAGCGTCCGTCTGCTCCCGCATGCTCTACCGTGAAGCCTTCCAGCGTTACGATACACCGAAATCATGGGAGCTGCAGGAGATCAACGAGGTCATGAACGCAGGCATAGCATCAAAAGAAATAGTCGGCTGGAAAAGGTATGAGGGCACTAAGTATTTCCGCGATTACGGCAAACAGCGCGGATGGGAGCGCGCCACGGCAGGAGAGCCTGAATTCACCGAGGTTCAGTGTGAATTACCCGAGGGTCTATTCGATGATAAGCCTTCCTCCCAGTAAGCCCATGGGGTTTATTTATATGGGAACAGGAACGGGAACAGGCACATAAAAAGAAAAATACAAGATATACAGAGAAAGAGTTATATCGCCGTGTACCGCGTTCCCGTTTTGGGAGCAGTGCGGCGGAAAGGAAAAGCATTGAAAGAAATAAGGATCTGTGAATTGAAGCCCTTCGAGGGGCACCCGTACAAGGTTATTGACAATGAAGAAATGGACAGGCTGGTCGAAAGCATTAAGGAGCACGGGATCATGATGCCGCTGATCGTGCGGCGGATCGGCGATGATCGATATGAGATTGTATCCGGCCACAGACGAGCGCACGCAGCGGAGCTTGCGGGGCTGGAGACCGTTCCGGCTATTGAAATGGATATGACGAGGGACGAGGTCGCAATAGCGCTTGTTGACAGTAATCTGCACAGGGAACGATTACTCCCAAGTGAAAAAGCGTTTGCGTATAAGCTCAAAGCAGAGGCTATGGAACATCAAGGACGACGTTTAACTTCGGGACAACTTGTCCCGAAGTCGGATGAAAACAGAACGACAGCAATTATTGGGGAGCAGACCGGCGAGAGCTACAAGACCGTGCAGCGCTACATCCGCCTCACTCACCTTATCCCCGCGCTGCTCGATATGGTCGATGATGAGCGTATCGCGTTCTCTGTAGGCGTGGAGCTGTCCTTCCTTGGCAGCGATCTGCAGGCGGCGCTCATGATCGCGATAGACCTGAACGACTGCACGCCCTCGTATGCTCAGGCCTGCCGTATGCATAAGGCGGTCAACGACGGATCCATCAGCGAAGAAATGATCGATAAGATCATGGCGGAGGAAAAGCCGAATCAGAAGGAAAAGGTAAGCATTTCAGCCGACGAGCTTCGCGGTTACGTTCCCAATGGTACTCCATCCGAGATGAAGGCATTTATCCGCAAGGCCTGTGAACACTATTCGGATTATCTCAGGCGAAAGGAGCGTAATAGCGATGAAGCAAGATAACGACGCAAAGGATACGCCGCTGCCGGCGATCCTGCCGTTTGAAAGTCTTGAGGAAGCAAATTCGCAGACGGAGTTTTCCATTAAGGCAGCCGGAACTGTCTATACCGTAACTACTCATTTTGACCCTTCAGGCAAACAGAGCGTATTCGAGCAGCTGAAAAAACTTTTGCTTCCGGACTGACGTATATTTGAGATCGGTCATCGGGCATGGTAACATAATTATGCCTTTACTGTGCCCGATGTGGAAAGGAGCCATATGAAAAACAAATCATCCGGGCAGGAAAAGATAACGGCTCTCTATTGCCGCCTCAGTCAGGACGACGGCAGAGAGGGCGAAAGCAACTCCATCTCCAATCAGAAGGAGATATTACAGGCATACGCCAAGAAGAACGGGCTTCTGCATCCCAGGTTCTTCGTCGACGACGGTTTCTCCGGCACTACTTTTGACCGTCCGGCTTTCCGTGAGATGCAAGCCATGGCTGAGAACGGACAGATAGCAGCGATCGTTGTGAAAGACCTCTCCCGTTTCGGACGCAACTATCTCGAAGTCGGTCAATACCTTGAGATAAAGTATCCGACCCTCGGTATCCGCTTTATTGCCATACAGGATAATGTGGATTCCGAGAGCAACACCGGCACCGAGCTCATGCCGTTCTCCAACATCTTCAACGAATGGCATGCAGCGTCGACATCGAAGAAGGTCCGCGCGGTGTGGGCGTCGAGAGCCGCCCAGGGAAAGCGCGTCAGCCACATCGTTCCTTACGGTTATGTACGTGACGAAAAGGATATCGAGGTGTGGCACATAGATGAAGAGGCGGCCGAAGTCGTCAAAAGGATCTATGCACTGTGCATTGCAGGAAAGGGACCGGCACAGATCGCGCGTATCCTGGAAGCCGACCGTATTCCCACTCCCAGCGAGCATTTTGTCGCCAACGGAAGGAATCCCCGAAGCAAGGTAACGACTATACCCTGCGGTTGGTCAGGCGATTGTGTAGCTGATATCCTCGACAACCGCCAATACACAGGCTGTGCGGTCAATAACAAATCGACACGCGTCAGCTACAAAGTCCACAAGACTATACTGCATCCCGAAGAGGAATACCAGATCATTCCCAATATGCAGGAAGCTATTATTCCCGAGGAACTGTGGCTACGAGTCCATGAGCTTCGATCCCACAAGCACAGGCAAACAAGAACCGGATCGACAAGCATTTTTTCCGGGCTTGTGTTCTGTGCGGACTGCGGAAAGAAGATGTATTATATCGATACACGGCGCAAGCGTCCCAATAGTCTGCATTTTGTGTGCTCGGGATATAAGGCAGGGCGTCACGGATGCTCTTCGCACTATATCAGGGAGGATGTCCTTAAGCGTATCGTGCTTGAGAACATTAGTAGATTCGCGGATTTTGTGCGTTCCTATGAATCTGTCTTCATGTGCTTTTTAGAACAGCGTCAGGCGAAAACCCGATCCGTTGATCTCAAACGCATGAAAAGAGCTGTTGAGAACAACAAAAAGCGTATAGACGAGATAGACCTTCTTATCGAGCACATCTATGAAGACAACGTAAAGGGAAAGCTTACCGACGAGCGGTTCATGACAATGAGCCGGAAGCTTGAAGAAGAACAACGATCTCTTAAAGCCGAAACGGAAGCTGTGGAATCAGAGCTTGCAAAAGAAGAGGAGCGAAAAACGGATCTGCGTCTCCTCCTCAAAATCGTCAGAGAGCGAACGGATATCCGTGAGCTAACTCCCGAGCTTGTGAATACGCTCATCCGCAGGATCGAGATCCATGAACCGCAGATCATAGACGGCCAACGAACAATCGGCGTTGATATTTACTTCACCGGTATTGGAATGTTCTCAGTACCCGATTCGGAAGAGCTGTCAGCGCTCATCTCCGAATTTTCCAAGCATTCAGCATGAAAAACGGTGCAGGCCGTCAAAGCCTGCACCACCCATCAAAAAAGTATCCTTATACGGAACGCACGGTGTTACGATTTTAGCGAGCGCCCCGCCGGGAGCGTCTGCGACCGGCAAGGGAGAAACCGCGATCACGCAACACCGAGGAAGTGCACCTGCGAGTCAATTCCGCAGCAACTTATACGAAAAAGCATGGTCAGAGATTATACTCCGAACCATGCTTTTGTTCTGTTATGGTATTGTGTATCACTCGTTCATCGCTTGCGCTACCGCGACAGCGACCGCTACCGTCGCGCCGACCATGGGGTTATTGCCCATGCCGATAAGACCCATCGTCTCGACGTGTGCGGGGGCGAACGAAGTGAGCAGCGAGCTGCGCGAGCCGCAGCGGGTCAGCGCGCCGCGCCGCGAGAGCGAGAGCGTTAAAAAATCGTAACGGTGGAGCGTTCCTGATAAGGATACATCACAAGAACAATATGCACAGTACAAGGCAAATAGAAAACGAGATAGGCATTGAGCTTATCTCGATTTTCTTTTGCAAAAAACA
>JAEEGI010016036.1_pt1 | contig 15513 bp, 6 predicted proteins | sample 8958751 | NCBI WGS metagenome assembly JAEEGI01 (sample SAMN16246545, study PRJNA631951) | gut metagenome | biome: gut microbiome; feature: rumen; material: KS-attached | host: Bos | place: Iran: Karaj | collected 2018-10
GTCTCCTGTTGTTAATTCTATTTCCTTATTATCTTCATCTTCATCACTTTTTTGCTCATATTCTTTTATCATTTTCTGACATTCTGTCATATAAAGAAGTTTATATTTTGCTATTAACCATAATATTATACATATTGAATTAAATGCTAAGTTTATTATTCCTAAATCTTTTAATATGAAATTTATTTTGTCTTCTCCATATAATACATCTCCTTCTCCTTTTAATACACATAACATTATTAAATTTATTGATAATGTGATTAAAAATGCAAAAACTTCTAAATAATAAAAGTTAATATCATTAATTATTTTAATTATAAAATTTGCTTTTCCAGTTTGTTGTCTATATTTAATTTCTTCAAAGAAATTATCGCATCTTTCCATAAGAGAAAATAATTTAGTGTATCTATCACTTCTATCAACATTATCAGTAAAATCTTCTTTTGATATTTTAGATAATAAAGGAACAATAGGATTAATAGTGAAAATAACAGAAACTGGTTCTTCTTCATCTTCTTTATTAACAAAAACAGTTCTTGTTATACTTTCAAAGAAACTTACACAAAGAAATTGATCATAAAATTTAGCTTCTGCAATTGCAGCATTTGTTGTTTTATTTATTAATTTTATACTTTTATTATAATATGCTTTTGAAACTTGTTCTTCAGTAAACATTTCATATTTAAAATAAAATTCAAATACATAAGGATTTTTAAATCTAGTACTTTGACCTAACATTTTAAAATATTGATACATTCTATTTGCTAAAGCAAATTTATCATTTTCACCAAAATCCATATCATTGAAATATAAATCATTGAAGAATTTTTTCATTTCAGGATTAAAATTAAATATTCTTTTAATAACCATATTTTCATTATTATTGATATTATCTTTTCCTCCTTTATTATTAGAATTATTATTATTATTATCATTATCATCATCATCATCGTCATCTTTTTCATTTTCTTCAATATATAATTTATTCATAGTAGCAATAATAGAATCTAAAATAGCACCAGGTAATAAAGTAGAAGCAATTTCAATAATTCCATTTGAAGGAGTTGAACTTTCTTCTAAAAATGCCATTAAAAAATCCATCATATCTTTTCTAATAACATAATTTAAATCACTTTCAAAAGAATCATCTATTAATAATTTATTTATTTCATTTAAAAAATTAGCAAAAAGACATTTACTTTTTTTTTCATTTGTAAAAACTTTTGCTAAATTTTCACTTGAAGTTCCTTGAATAGTTTCAATTAAAAATTCTAAAATTACAAAGTAAATATCATAAAAATATTCATCTGGATTATCTCTTTTACTCATCCATTGAGATAATAATATTATTTTACCTAAAACACTTAATAAATATTCAAAGACTGAAGCTTTTCTAGTATAAATCCCACTTATTCCATTTCCATTTGTTTCTGTTGAAACTTGAGATCCAACTGAAAAAATTGTTCTTCTTTTATGAGTATAAAATTCATCATTTTCTTCATTAGCATTATTTTTTTTTCTTTTTTGTTTTTTTATTTTTAAATGATTCTTATATCTAACAATAACATCTTTTTCACTTGTTTCTGTATTATTAAAAAATAAAGTTTGAAAATGAGGATTATGTTCTTCACAGAAATATTTCATTATTTTAATATGCATAATTGAATTATAATATTCATTTCTATTTTCATATCCATTAAAATTAATTTCTTTTAAAATAACATAAATAACACTTGAAGTGAAAGAATCAACTAAACTATTAAAATTAAATAAAGGTTCTTTTTCATCATTATTATCTTCAATTTCTTCAAAAGTTTCTTGAATTTCACAAGTATGATATTGAAGTAATCTTAATAAAAACCATAAAACAGTTTCTTTATATTTTTGTCTTTGAACATTATTAAAAAATAATATGCATTTACATAATAACATTCTAAAATTTGTATTATAATGTGTACTTGTTTCCCCTAATGCTTTTATGAATGAACCTGTATCAATATTACTTTTCATATTAAAATAATGAAATATTAAACTAAATATATCTTGTTCATATTGAGTTTTATATCTTCCTTGCTTTTTAAATTTCGATATCATACTTTTTTTCTTTTCATCATCAAACATTTCATTTTTTTTCTCAAATAAATCTTTATAACCTTCTACTCTAGGAAATTGAATAAAATTTTGAGTATGAGATGTAAATATTTGACTTATATTTGCATAGTTTAAAAATTCAAAATTTTCATCACTCATTCTTTTAATATCAAAATTTACTCTTTCTTCATCATTTTTTGGATTTTTTATTTTATTCTTTTTTTCCTTTTTTAAATATCTTTTATCAAATCCATTTTTTTTTTCTCTTTTTTTATTTTGATCATGATTAATTTTATCAGGATTAATTAATTCAACTAAATCATAATGTCCTTTAAATTTATTTCTAAAAAATATTTTTTTATTTGAAGATTCATTACTTTGAAAAACTTCAGGTCTGGAATAAATATATTGTTTTAATTCAAGGAAATAATAAATAATTTCATATAAAGAAATACAATTATAACCTGAAGAATCAAAAATTAAACTAGAAAATTTAGAAAAATAAACAACAACACTTTTAACAACAGCTTCTAAATATCTTTTAATTTTAACTTTATCAGTAGTCATAGTTAAAACTCCTTGAAAATTTAATAATTCATATTTAACAACATTAGCTTCATTTTCAAGTCCAATTAAACCAGAATAACTTCCACTTTTAACTAAAAATTCAAAAAATTTATGATATTTAGGATTTTCAATTATTTCATCTCTTTTTTCTGGTTTAAAATCATTTATTAAAGCTGAAGCAAAATAATTTGTATCTTTTGTATCTATTAATGTTTCTAAATAACATTTTCTATAATATTCTAATAATTCTGTTCTTAATGATATATTTATTGTTTTTGCATATAATATTCTTTTTAATTGATCTTTTCCTGTTATATTTTCTAAAAAGTCTCTTTCTTCTACTATTTTCTTTGAATTACATAATTGATTTACTATTCTCATATATTTTTTAATTAATTTTTCTGTTTCTTTTTTAAAACATTGTAATTTATCATTTTCTCTTGAACTTGCCATTAATATAAAATAGTTTTTAAAAGTTAAATGATAATTAAATATTATTTTACACATTTTCATAACTTTCTTTTTCATTTTTTTTTCATCTGAAAAATTAACAGTTAATAACATAGTTTGAAGAACTTTTAATAATTCATTTAAAATTTCTTGATTAGAACTTTTTAAAATAGCAATTTTAATTAAATGAGTTAAATTAGAATCATTAGTAATTTCTCTTTTAGAATTAGCAATAAATTCTAAAGCACAATTAATAAGAGCTAAAGCTTCAACTAATTGTGCATCATTTAATAATTCAAAATTAGAAGTAAAATCACTTTGTAATAAAAAAAAAGAATTTTCAGGAGAATTTAAAATAAAATGATATAATATTTCCATCATCATTCTATAAATTGATTGTTTAATTACAAAAGTTTCAGGAGGATTTTTTTTAGATATATGATCATAATATAATATATGAATATATTTCATCATTGATTGAAGAAGATATGATTTTGTTACTAGAAATTTATTATTAAAATTATTTGAATTTGTATTATTTTCTCCAGGTGCTAAATTACTGTTATTTGAATTTCCTGAAGCATTAATACTATTTTCAAAATTTCCCATTTCTTCATTTATTTGAGATAAATTTTCACTTCCTTCTAAAAATTTTAAATTTTCATCATCTTCTTTTTTTTTAACTAAACCATTATCTTCTTCATTAAAAAAAGAATAATTTTTATTAAACTCACTAATTATATCTTCAAATTTTTGACTGAATTTATCTTCAAAACTTTGACTATTATAATCTTGGAAAAAATTATAATAAGTTTCTTCTAATTCTTCAGTAAAATAACGTACTTTTTTAATAAAATCTCTTTCATTAGGAAGTAAATTTCCTTTAATAAATTTATATAAAATTTCTTGATTTTCATCAATTAATCTAACCATCCCACTTTGATAAACTTCATCATTATTTAAAGGTAATTCTAATAAACTATTACAATTTTTAATAATATTTCTTAAGCATCTAATATATTTTTGTTTTTGAGGTAAAATTTCAGCAACTTTTGCAACAGTGTCTGAATGATATGTTCTTTCTCCTTTTTTTTTTTCTGCTTCTTTTTCTTTTGCTATTACTTCATCATCAAATCTTTGAGTAAATGTTAATGCTAAAATTACATTTTGAGTTACATTTTTACATATTTCTGTTTTACCATGAAAAAAATTACATTTTTCTACTACTCTTTCTCCTTTTAATGCACTTATTATTATTTGATCATTATAATAATATGATAAAAATAATAATATTTTTATCATTGGACTTATTACTTTTATTTTTAAAAAATCTTTATCAGGAGATTTCTTTTCTTCGTCAAAGTATGTTAATATTTGATCATTTAATTGACATAATTTTGATAATTGTTCATGATTAAATAAAGAATATTTTGCAAATATTTCACAAATTTTATATAATTTTGCAAGGATTAATAATAATATAATTGATTTTTCTTCACTATTTAATAAACTTTCAATTGAATTTAAAATATTATTTAAAAAATTCATATTTAAATTATTAACATAAGAAGAAACTTTATTTTCTGTTTCTATATTTGTTATTAAAATATATCTTTGTAAAGGAGATAAAAGTGAAATATCTCTTATTTTAAAATTTGGATAACTTGCAAAATCTTTTGCAATATAAAAATTATAAAAAATAGTAGTTAAATAATATTTTAATTGCCAAATATTTCTACTTTTAAAATCGAATTTTCTTTCCATTATTTTAAAAAATATTTTTTCATTTAAAATATTTTTAATAATATCATTAAAATAACATAAAGTTCTACATCTAATTTTTCTAGAAGAAATTTCTCCTCCTTCAATTCCAACAGTTAAATTTTTAGGAGGTTTTTTTTCAGGATCTTCTTCATTATTATCTTCATCATAATCATTTTTTTTTTCAATTCTATTTTTAGCAGAATAAATATTTTTACATCTTTGAGAAAATACTAATAAAACTTGACTCGTTAAATGTAAATCATTTAAATTATTATGTTCTTCAAAGAAATAATTAAAATTTTGTAAATTTTGATAAGTTTGATTTATTTTTTCTGCGAAAGAATGGAATAAATTATGAAAAGAATTTTTAGTAGAGAAGAAGATATTTAGAAACTGAATAAAAGTCATTCCTTCAAAATTATACATTTTTAAAAAATTATTATTTTTAGCTAAACTTCTTAATTTTCTGAAAATAATTCTAATATCACTATGATTATGATTAGTACAACAGCATTTAAATCCTTTTAAATCAGTGAGAGGTTTTTTAATAAAATTAGCATCATTGTTATAACAAATATTATAGCAAACAAGGCAAATTTTAGTATTCGATTCATCTAAACTTTGATAACAAAAATTTAAATCATTAATTCCTGCTAATTCACCAAAAGTACAACTTTTCTTATATTGTTTATCTTGTTGTGAATTTTCTGTAAATAATCTATGACATCTATATCCACATATACATACTGCATTCATTGTACTTGATTTTATTAATTTATGTGGATATTCATTTCCTCCTTTATGACATGTGTTAAAACAATTTTCACATATTGGATTTGTCCTCTCTGGATCACATTCACATATACAAAATGTCTCTTTTGTTTCTTTTATTCCTGATTCTAATATTTGACATTCTATTTTTAATATATCTTCTGCATATTCCATTAATTCTTCCTTTTCAAAAGCTTTTCCTGCTATTTTTGAATTTTTTTTTAAAATTGAAGTTTCTTCTTCCATTTGTTTTTATTTATTTTTTTTATTTTTTTAATTTTTTAAGTTTTTTTGATTTTTTTTATATAATTAAAATTTTTTCTGATAAAAGTAACATTTGTTCATTATTAACAATTTCAAAAGTATTTTTCTCAGGAGTTTCCACTTTAAAATTTTCTTGAAATTCAATATCTCTAATAAACATTGCTTTTCCGACTTTATCAGTAGAAATTTTGTCACAAAAAGGAATAAATTTAACCAAACCTTCTCCTAATCTTTCATCATTATTTCTATCTAATAATAATCCAGGATGAAAAATAGAAATTAAAGGAATAGACTTTTTATTTTTTAACTCTTCTTCAGTTTCACCTTTAATTCTCCATAGCATAAACAAAGATTTTTTATTAGCTTTATTAGAAGAACAAAATGAAAAATGAGGAATTTTATATAATTCACATATTTTATATATTTGTAAAATATAACCATATTCAACTTTTTTAAATTCTTCTTCTCCTTTTTTTACTCTACTTCCTAAAGTAATAAATATTGAATTATATGAATTTATATCTGGGATTAATTGTTCTATATAATTTAAATTATTTATTAAAAAATCAAGAGAATCTACTTCAATTATATTTAACATTGATTTTTGGCTTTCTGATAAAGACTCCCATTCATCTAATTTTCTTCTTACTATCACCGTTATTTTTATATATTTTTTTGAAGATAATAAGTATTTTAATAATTCTCTTCCAACTGCACCTGTTGAACCAAATATTAATGTTTTTAAAAATAATGTTCTTGCTGCTGAAATATTTTTTTCCATTAAATTAAAAAAAATTAAAAAAAGATAAATGGAATTTAAAAATTAATATTTGAATTTATTTTTTTTAATTATAATCATTTGTTTAGATTTATTTTTTTTTTTCGTTTAACTTTTTAATTTATTGTTTTTCTTAGAAAAAAATACCTTAATACTTTTTAAATTCAATAAATAAAAAAATATAATTGAATAAATAATGGTTCATAAAAAAAAAATTAAAATGAAAGTAATAATGTCAAAATTCAAATATTTGAGAACAAAGGAAAGTTTGTAAAAATAATGAATTTTTTAGATTTTAATCTTTTTTTTGTTTTTCATATAATACTTTTTTTTGGTTTTTTTATTTTTTATAAAATATTAATTTGAATTTTTTTATTGTAACTTGCTTAAATATAATTATGAATAAAAACGTTTAAATCTCAAATTTTTTAAATTATATTTATAAAAAAAAATGTTATTCAATGCTGATAATCAGACTAAACAAAGAATATTTAATAAATATAAACAAGATGCAATAGATTATCATCAAAGAAAAGAAGATGAAAAAAGAAGAAGAATTCAAGAAGAAAGAGAATTTATTGAAAATAATCAAAAATTAGAAAGAGAAAAAGAACTTAAATTGAGATATGAAAAAATGGAAAAATTAAATCAACAAATGAATGAATATCAAAAAATGCTTTCTGAACATAACGGAAATCCATTATTAAATAATACAAGAAAAAGAGAAGTTGTTTCTAAAAATTATGGTTATACTCCAAGTCAAAGACCAAATAATAATATGAATAATAATAATATGGGAAATAATAATATGAATAATAATATGGATTTTAATAGAGATAACAATAATATTATGAACAATAATATGAATAATAATAATAATATGGGAAATAATATGGATTTTAACAGGATAAATAATATGAATAATAATATCAATAATAACATGAATATGAATAATAATATGAATAATAATACAGATTTTAATAGAAGAAATAATAATATGAATAATAACATGAATAATATGAATAATAATATAAATAATATGAATAATAATATGAATAATATGGATTATAATAGAATAAATAATAATATGAATAATAATATGGATTTGAATAGAGGAAATAATATAAATAATAATATAAATTACACTCCTCAAAATAATAATAATCCTCGTCAAATGAGTCCATCTCAAAGAGAACGTTCATATATTAGAAGAGATGATCAAATGGGAAATTTTTTAACAGATAAACAAAATGAAAAGGAACTAAATATGTATATGAAAAATCAAAAAGAAAGTAGACAAAAATTTTATAAAGAAATGTTAGATGATCAAGTAAATGAAATTCAAACTGTAAATAATCGTAGATTAGTAAATGGACATTCATATAGAACAGATAATCCATTAATTAGAGAACAACAAAGAAAATATGTTTTAACTGATGATCCCTATAATACTAGAAGAAACAGTGATTTTGGAAGAACTAATCTTTCACATAATCCAATTACAAATCCAGAAAATAATTTACAATATAATAAATATATTGATAATTATATTCAGGAAAATTATATGAATGATAATTATGGAGGAAATAATTATAATAATAATATGAATAATAATAATAATTATGGAGGAAACAATTTTAATAATAATATAAATAATAATAATAATTATGGAGGAAATAATTTTAATAATAATATAAATAACAATTATGGAGGAAACAATTTCAATAATAATATGAATAATAATAATAATTATGGAGGAAACAATTTCAATAATAATATGAATAATAATAATAATTATGGAGGAAATAATTTTAATGATGGTTCGAATTATAATAATTATAATAATGGACCTAATAATAATTATGGAAATAATTTTAATGGTAATGGAGGAAATAATTTTGGAAATAATTATAATAATTATAAACATTCACCAACACCAAATGGAGAAAAACTTCGTCAAGCTGCTTCAAACTTTTTGAATTAAACAAAATAAAATTTTAAAAAAAGTATAATAATATATCATTAATAACATAATATATAAATATGAATTTTATTTCAAATTATTAGAAATAATCATTCTAAAAATAAATCTGAACCTAAAAAATAAATTTAAAAAATTTTTACAAAAAAAACTAATTATCTCTTTATCCTTCATTCAATTCTTTATTTCAATTTTTTTTCTTTAATATAAATGAATATTTTTTGTCTCTTTTCATTTAACATAAATTTAAAGCTTATCATAAAAACCATTATTATCATTTTTTTCTTTTTCAAAAAAATCTTAAAATAAATCTAAAATCATGATAATTTAACTTAAGAAATCAACTAAAATTTTTTATTTTTGATTTTTTCGATTAATTAATTATTTTTTTTTTTAATAATAGATTTTTTATATTTTTATATTAGTTTTAAATTATTTTTAATTGTCGAATTTTTTATAATAAATTAGTTATAAAAATTATGATTTAATTAATTAATTTATTTTTAATTATTTATTACATGAATTATTGACATATTTGATTTAATAGATTGCTGTTAAACATAAATTTATGTCAATATTAATTTCCTAAAATTTAATTAATTTAAATTCGAAATTTTATTTTTAAATTTTTCACTATTATTATTTTTGAAAATGGCTTTAATCATATCTCTTAATTTATTATGATTATGATATTCATTAATAATTTTATCTTGGATTTTTTTGATTTCATCTTTATTAAAATTTATAAAATTATTTACAAATAAAAATTTTTTATTTTGTATTTCAGAAATTGAAGAATTATCAGAATCACCTTCTGTTGAAATTTCTTTTTCTGAATCACTTAAATCAAGACTTTCACAAAATTTAACGTTTAAATTTTCCAGAGAAATTTCTAATGAATTATATTTTTCATGATTTTTTTCATTTTTTATTTCTTTTCTTTTTTCTTCTTCTTCTTTTATATTTTCGTTATTTATAAATCTTTGGTCTATTGCTATTAAAAGAAGTTTTTCTTCTGAGTTTTGAAGGAGTTCTGAATACATTTTTATTTTTTTGATGGGATTTTTTTATTAATTATTATTTTGTTAATTTTTATATTATAAAACTATTTTAATCATTTTAGTTTTTTTTTAAAGTAATTAAATAGATAATAATCTTATAAATTAAAGTAATTCATTTGAGTGAATTAATTTGAGAAATTATTATAATAATAATAAAAAATTTATAATATTTTATTTTATTCTAAAAAAAATCATGAAAGAAAAAAAATAATTTGTTAACGAATATAAGAATAAAGGATTATTTATTACCAAATCATTAAAACATATAATTTAATTATAATAATCCCATTCTAATTTTCCAGAATTAGGTTCATAAGAAACAAAAACACCATTATTTTGAGAAATCATATCTTTATAATTATCTAATAACTTTTCACTTCCATTTTCAAAATTAATATTATACAAAATGCATTTTTTTTTAACATTTAAATTACCTTTTAATTCAATAATTCCTTTTTGAATATCACAAAAATCATCTAAATTTTTTCCTAATAAATTTACTTTACCTAAATATCTAACTTCACCATAATCATTATATATTTTAAAATTAGATATATTTTTTAATTCTTCTTCTGTCATTCTACATAATAATATATATTCTGGAAAAGTTTTATAACCTGGTTTAGTTAATTTAGGTAATAAATTCATTGGAACAATTTTTTCTAAATTTGAAGATTCGTTATTAAATTGATATATTATTATTGCTATTATTTCATTTGATATATTATATTCTATTAATAATTTTTGATCTGATAAAAATGAATTTGAACCTAATAAAGATATATTTTGAATTACATAATTTTGGAATTTTTTCTTTAAGATTAAATTTTTTATTTTCTCTTTTATTAAATTTTTTAAATCTTCTACTTTATTTAAAAGATTAATTGAATCTAAATGAAAAGTTAATTGAGTTCCATCTGGAACATTAAAATTTATTTCTAAAGATATATTTTGACTTTTTTTTATTGAAGAATTACCTTTTGGAATATATAATACAGTATTTTTTAATTTATTATTATTATTAGTATTTATGTCATTATTTTCTTTTAAAGTACTATTAACTAATTTAGATTTATTTAAAATATCATAATGAAAAGGTTTAAAGTTTGGATTCAATTTTTCTTCAATTGTCATTAAATTTTTCTGGAATAAATAATCATCTTCTGCTATTTTTTTTTTTCTATCAGAAATGGTGCTTTGAGATAAATTTTTATTTGAATAAATACTAGTATTTTTATTACTATTATTTGAATTATATTTTTTTTTATAATCATAGTAATTATTATATGTTGAATATTTCTTTTGATAATATTCTAAATTTTTTGGTGTTGGTTTATAATAAGAATCTCTTAAATAATAATTTGTATCATAAAATGAATTATAACCATTATTATATGAAGAAAATTTTTTATTCAAATATTTCCCAAAACTATTTAATAAATAATTATTGTCTTCAGAATATTTTTCTTCTAATTCATTTAGAAAAGTTTGAATATCTTTTTGTTCATTAATTGCATCAATAACAGTATCAGAAGGTTCAAGAAGAGTAAAATTATTATTTCCAATTTTAACATTACCATTTGGAGTATTATTGTTATTATTATTATTATTATTATTAATATTTAATTGATTATTATTATTATTTGAATTATTAAAAAGAGAATTTGAATTATTATTATTTCCAAAAAGAGAATTATTATTATTATTTGAATTACTAAAAAGAGAAGTATTATTATTTCCAAATAATGAAGTTTTATTATTATTATTATTATTATTGTTTGAATTATTAAAAAGAGAAGAATTATTGTTTCCAAATAATCCTGTTTTATTATTATTATTTGAATTACTAAAAAGAGAATTCGAATTATTATTATTATTTCCAAATAATGATGTTGTATTATTATTTCCAAATAGAGAATTTGTATTTGTTGTATTTGAATTACCAAATAAAGATGTTGAATTTGAATTTTGATTTTGATTTCCAAATAAAGTTGAATTTCCTCCAAATAAAGAATTATTTGTTGATGATGCTTGAGTGCTTGTTAAAGATACTTGAGTTTGGTTATTGTTGTTAAATAATGAAAGTGAATTTGAGTTATTTCCAAATAATGAATTATTATTATTTTTATTATTATTTCCAAATAAAGAATTATTATTATTATTATTATTGTTTCCAAATAAAGAATTATTATTATTATTATTTCCAAATAAAGAGTTATTATTATTATTATTATTATTATTTCCAAATAAAGAATTATTATTATTATTATTATTGTTTCCAAATAATGAATTATTATTATTATTATTTCCAAATAAAGAGTTATTATTATTATTATTATTATTATTTCCAAATAAAGAATTATTATTATTATTTCCAAACAAAGAATTATTGTTATTATTATTATTTCCAAATAAAGAATTATTGTTATTGTTTCCAAACAAAGAATTATTGTTATTATTATTATTATTATTATTATTATTTCCAAATAAAGAATTATTATTATTGTTTCCAAATATAGAATTATTCATACCACCAAGTAGATTTGGAGCTGCATTTGTTGTGTTATTATTATTAAAAATATTATTACTTGGATTTTGATTATTCAAAGTATTATTTGAGGAATCTTTAACTTGAAATCTTTGAATCCCATTACTAACTTTAAATTCTAAATCAGCTAATCTATATTCTTCAAAAGATCCTTTACTAAATTCATTATTTGCAGTAAAAGAAATAAATTTAGAACTTGATTTATCTTTTGAGTCTTGGATTAATACTTCATTATAATTCCAATTAAATGTCGTTTCTCTAAAATTCATATTATTATTTCCAAAATTATTATTATTATTATTAGAAAATAAAGTATTATTTCCTGTACTTGTATTTCCATTAAAAAATGATGTATTATTTCCAAAAATATTATTATTATTATTATTATTAAAATTATTATTTGTGTTATTCCCAAAAATTGAACCATTATTGGTATTATTATTTGAAAATATTGAATTATTATTATTATTATTATTGTTATTATTCATATTATTAAACATTCCATTATTATTATTATTATTTCCAAAAATTGAATTATTATTATTGTTATTGTTATTGAAAATGTTGTTGTTTCCAAAAGTATTATTTGTATTTCCAAAGATTGAATTATTGTTGTTATTAAACAATGAATTATTGTTATTATTATTTGTAAAAATCGAATATGATCCATTGCTTACATTTCCCATTCCTGTACTTGTATTATTTCCAAATATATTATTATTAGTATTTCCAAATAAAGAATTTTGTTTATTTGGTGTTTGATTATTATTATTACCAAAAAGCATATTAGAGTTATTATTATTAAAAAAATTGGAATTCATTTTTTTATATTAGATTTTTGGATAAATAATTATAATTAATAGATAAATTATAAAAAATAAATTAATTTTTATAAAATATCAGAAATTTATGGTCATATATTAAAAGCTTCAAAATTATCTTTTCAATAAATATACTATATCAAAAAAAAAATTAAATTCCCAATACTAAGATATTTCAAAAAAAATTAATAATTTAACAAATCATCCCACCTAATGGTGGAAATTCCCAAATGAGAATTAATTAAAATAAGAATTAAAAATATATTTTTAAAATGGAAAAAACTAAAAAAAATTTATATCAAATAATTCTTTTAATATTCTTATATATATCAATGATAATAACAATAATGATAGGAAGAAATAATGTAATAATATCAAAGAATGAAGGAGGAGATAATCCTTCAAAGTTACCATCAAATAATTTTTCCATATCAAATAATAATATTTTATTTAATAGAAATTTACTAGGAGAAAATTCAACTGAAATTCTAGATGAAGGAAATAAATCAAATAAATCCTTAAATAGTATTTTTTATATCCTTTTCATTATTGAATCTATATTATTTTCATTAGATATTTTTTATCTTATTTTATCAAAAGGAAATGAAAAAGAATTAAATGAAATAACATCAAATAAAATATATATAATAATATTATCAATAGGGACATTAATATTAACAATAATAATTACAATTATATTAGTTTTCATAACAAAATCATTTGCATTACCAGAATTAGAAGCTAAGGGAATAATAGAAATAACAACAGACGAAACAATAGAAAATAAATTTTATGAAACAATAGAGCCAAATTTAAATATTATATTAGTAAAAAATGGTGGTAATGCAACATTAAAAAATTTAACTTTAAACAAAACAGGAAATTCATCAAATATAGAAAATTCTGATTTTTATGGTGTTAACTCAGTACTATTAGTAGAATCAAATTCTAAAGCAAAAATTATAAATAGTAAAATAATATCAAAAGCGAAAGGAGGAGATGGAATATTTTCTTATGGTAAAAATTCAGAAATAACAATAACTAATAGTGTAATAGAAACATATGGTGAAATATCATCTTGTGGTTTGCATGCAACATATTTAGGTAAAATAAGAGGAGATAATATTTCTATTACTACTTTAGGGAAATCATGTCCTTCTTTAGCTTCTACTTTTCATAGAGGCGAAGGTGAAATTATTTGTTATTACTGTAATTTAATTACTAAAGGAAAAGGATCTCCTATTATTTATACTAATGGAAATATTACTGCTAATTATAATAATGGATATTCTTTGAATTCTCAAATAATTGTAAAGGAAGGAAATAGTTTTGTTGATATACTTAATTCTAATTTTTATTCTTCTGGAATTGGAAATAGAAATAATGTTGATAATTGTGGAATTATGATTTATCAAAGTAAGAGTGTTGATGCAATAGCAACTGGTGTTTTTCTTTGTGAAAATAGTAGTTTAAATATATTTAATGATAGTATTGTTTATAATAGTGCTCCTTTCTTTTTTATTACTAACACCAATGCTTACATAATTGTAAAAAACTGTAGTCTACATTTTGGAAGTAATATATTAATTTCTTCAAAAGGAACTAATGAATGGGGAAAAAAAAAATAATAATGGAGGACATACTTATTTTGAAAGCGTTGAACAGAAATTATTTGGGAACATTATTTTAGATAATATTTCTTCTTTGATTTTTAATTTAACTAAAGGAAGTTATTTTGAAGGAAGTATTAATTATGATAATAAAGGAGAAGTTGATTTAATTTTAGATATTAATTCTAAAATTAAACTTACTAATAATTCTTATGTAAATAAATTTATATTTGTTGAAAAGAAAAATGTTGATTTAAATAATTTCAGTTTATTTGTCAATGGGACAAATTGGAATGAATCGATTATTGAATAATTTTATTATAGATTAAATTAATTTAATTACTTAATCTTCTTTTATTCTTTTTATAATTAATTATATAAAATAATAGGATTTATATAAAACAAATATATAATGATTTTATAATAGAAAATTGAACAATAAAAATAAGAAAATATTATATAAAAAATTTATTTTTTACTTTTATTATTCTGTTCGATTTTTCCTCTGCAAAATGGACATTCTTCCTTATTTTCTAACCATTTTTCCAAGCATTTAACATGAAAAATATGTTTACATTTTAATTTAGTGACTTCTTCATTTAATTTCATAATAGCTAAACAAATACAACAAGTAGGTGCTTCTAATTTCCCAGAATCATTTTTACTCCAAAATTTCTTAGTCATTTTTTCTTTTTTTAATTTAGGTTTTAATTTTTCTTTTGGTAAAATATTATTTAATAAAAGTTGAGAATAGATTGAAAGTGGCTCTTCTCTTTTATTATTGTTATTATTATTAACCTAAGAACC
>JAEEGI010016038.1_pt1 | contig 15511 bp, 7 predicted proteins | sample 8958751 | NCBI WGS metagenome assembly JAEEGI01 (sample SAMN16246545, study PRJNA631951) | gut metagenome | biome: gut microbiome; feature: rumen; material: KS-attached | host: Bos | place: Iran: Karaj | collected 2018-10
CAGTTGGACGACCTGAAGGGCATCAGCAAGGCCGACGTCGTCAGCGCTGCCAACCGCTACCTGCTCAACGACCGCTACCTGCGCGGTGTGAAGAAGTACGGCTCCTACCCGAAGGACAAGGTGACGCAGCCCGACTACAAGCCCGTGGTGCCCAAGCACGCCAAGGAGCAGTCGGCCTACGCTAAGGAACTGGAGAAGCTGCCCGTGGCCGTCAGTACGCCGCGGCTCTTCGACCTCGACCATGATGCCGAGATGACGCGCCTCGGCGACCACACCGTATTATATAAGGTGGACAATCCCGCCAACGACCTCTTCACGCTGTCGCTGAAGTGGCTCAAGGGCGAGCGCGACGAGCCGCGCCAGGCCCTGCTCGAATCCTACCTCAGCGAACTGGGCACCGACTCGCTGACGAAGCACCAGCTGGGCGAGGCCTGGCAGCGGTTGGGAACGACCTTCGAGGCCCAGTCGTCGGACAACTTCTTCATGCTGACGCTCACGGGCTTCGAGCACAACCTGGAGTCGTCGCTCCGGCTGCTTAGCCACGTGCTGACATCGCTGAAGCCCGACAAGAAGGCCATGAGCGAACTGGCCAGCGAGTATAAGGTTGACCACAACCAGCTCGACCGCACCAACACCTCGGTCCTGCAGATGGTGGTCAGCAAGATTGCCAAAGGCGACAGGTCGAGCTACCTGCGCCAGCCGACGGTGGCCGAAGTGAAGAAGACCACCGGCGAAGAGCTGCTGCAGCTGTTTGCCGACCTGCGCCAATACGACTGCGCCGTGCTCTACTGCGGCAGTCAGCCGGCGGCAACAGTGGCCTCCTGCCTGCCGACGCTCGACTCGCGCCGCTCGCCCAACGACAACGAAATCCGCCTGCAGCAGGTCGCAGAGCCCGTGGTCTACGTCTACGACATGTCCGACAGCCGCCAGATGCTCATCGGCACCTTCGGCAGCGTGAAGCCCTCGCTCTCGGAGCGCGAGGAAGCCCAGCTGCGGCTCTGGAGCCAGTACATGGGCGGCGGCATGGGTTCCGTGCTGTTCCAGGAGATTCGCGAGTTCCGGGCCATGGCCTACTCCACGGGCGGACAGAGCATCATCCCCAACCGCCACCGCCACAACGACTATCCGTCGGGCTATCTTGCCCAGCTGGGCACTCAGGCCGACAAGGCCATGCAGGCACTCGCCGTGCTCGACTCGCTGATGCGCCACATGCCCGTCAACGAGCAGAACGTGGCGGCCGCCAAGCAGGAGATTCTGAGCAACATCAACAACACCTACCCATCGTTCCGCCAGCTGGCTGGCTTCGTCTCCAACTACCGTACGCTGGGCTACAAGGAAGACCCGAGGGCCGTGCTGGCCAGGGAGGTGCCCAAGCTGACCACTGCCGACATGGTAGACTTCTACCAACGCAACATCCAGCAGCAGCCTCGCGCCTACTTCATCATCGGCAACAAGAAGCAGCTCGACATGCAAGCTCTGTCGAAGTACGGCCGCGTGGTGGAGCTGAAGAAGGAAGATGTGATGAGGTAACGATAACCAAAACGAAAACGATAACCAAAACGAAAACAACATGAAGAAAATTACAAAAACCCTTATGACCATCGGAATGGCAACGGCCATGACGATGCCCTTCTGTGCCTGCCAAGAGGCACAGCGTGAGAACCCCCTGCTCGTTGAGAGCCAGTTGCCCTTCGGCGCCCCCGACTTCAGCAAGATCGACAGCACCGACTACATGCCCGCCTTCGAGACGGCCATTCAGCAGACGCGCGACGAGATCCAGCAGATTGCCGGTAACCCCGACTCCGCCACTTTCGAGAACACCATCCTCGCCTATGAGGAGAGCGGCCAGCTGCTCGACCGCGTGAGCCGCGTGTTCTTCGCCCTCGTCGAGGCCGACAAGACGCCTGCCCTCGCCGATATCGAGAAGAAGGTGCAGCCCATGCTCACCGACCTCGAGAATGAGATTTCCTTCAACAAACCCCTCTTCGAGCGCATCAAGAAGGTCTACGATGCCCAGTACGAGTCGCTTCAGGGCGAGGACAAGAAACTGCTCGAAGAGACCTACAAGGAGTTTGTGCGCAAGGGAGCCCTCTTGCCCGACGACAAGATGGCCCGCATGAAGGAGATCAACCTGCGCATCTCTGAGTTACAGACACAGTGGGGCGAGATGCTCCCCGATGCCACCAACGATGCCGTCGTCTGGGTCGACAAGAAGGAAGACCTGGCAGGCATGAGCGAGGCCGATATCGCCCAGTGTGCCAAGGATGCTGAGAGTCGTGGCGGCAAGGCTCCTTATGCCATCGTCATCGTCAACACCACGCAGCAGGCCCCTCTCGCCAGTCTCGACAACCGCGAGTTGCGCAAGAAGGTGTTCGAGGCCTCCGTGCATCGTGCTGACGGCACTGGCAAGTACAACACCTTCCCTCTTGTCTGCGAGATTGCCAAGTTGCGTGCCGAGAAGGCCGAGATCATGGGTTATCCTAACTACGCTGCCTATTCACTGGAGAATACAATGGCCAAGACGCCTGAGAATGTCCGTGCTTTCCTGATGAACCTGATTAAGGCCTATGTGCCCAAGGCTGATGCCGAGACCAAGGCTATCGAAGACTTTGCCCGCAAGACCGAGGGTGCCGAATTCCAGTTGCAGGCCTACGACTATTTCTACTATTCCGCCAAGATGAAGAAGGAGCTGCTCAACGTGAGCGACGACGAGGTGAAGCCCTATTTCAATGTCGACAGCGTGCTGCTCAATGGTGTCTTCTATGCCGCCAACCGTGTCTACGGCCTCACCTTCAAGCAGCGCGACGACGTCCCCCTCTACCATCCCGACATGAAGGCCTTCGAGGTCAGCGACAAGGACGGCAAGGCCATCGCCCTCTTCTGTTGCGACTACTACCGTCGTCCCTCTAAGCGTGGTGGTGCCTGGATGGACGGTTTCCAGAAGCAGAGCCGTCAGCGCGGCACGATGCCAATTATCTTTAATGTGTGCAACAACGCGAAAGCCCCCGAGGGCAAGCCCTCGCTGATCACCTGGGACGAGGTCACCACCATGTTCCATGAGTTCGGTCACGCCCTGCACGGCATCCTCTCCAACTGTCAGTACTACCGTCTGAGCGGCACCAGCGTGGCCCGCGACTTCGTCGAGATGCCCTCGCAGTTCAACGAGTCGTTTGCCGCCATCCCTGAGGTGTTCGACCACTACGCCCGTCATTACGAGACCGGTGAGCCCATGCCCGCCGACCTGAAGGAGCGTATGCTCAAGAGTATCAACTTCCAGCCGTGCTACGCCCTGGGTGAGAACCTCGCTGCCACCTGTGTCGACCTGGCTTGGCACATGCTCGCCTCGAAGGATATTCCCACGCCCGACAAGGCTATGGAGTTCGAGACAGAGTCGTTGCGTAAGGTGGGACTTCTGAATCCTTTTATTCCGATTCCGCCACGCTATCATACCAGTTACTTCAACCACGTGTGGGGTGGGGGCTATGCTGCCGGCTACTACAGCTACCTGTGGACCGAGGTGCTGGCCGTCAATATTGCCGACGTCTTCGCCAAGCGCGGTGCCCTGAAGCCTGAGACGGGTCAGGACTTCCGCGACAAGATTCTGAGCCGAGGCAACACCGGCGATCTCATGCAGATGTTCACCGACTTCACCGGCATGGCCCAGCCCGACGCCTCGAGTCTGCTGAAAGCCCGCGGACTATGAAGCCTGCGCTGATCTTCCAGCAGTGCGATTTGCCTTAGTAATTGCGAATCGCAGGAAACAACCTGCACTTCCGACACTTCCTACACCTGTTGAACTTTCTTAGGTGTAGGAAGTGCAGGGAGTGTAGGATAAAAAGCGCGAATGACAACTATAATAGCAAAAGTGGCCGGAATAATCGGCAAAAACGTGCTCTCTGCCAACCTTCGGAGGCGGGAACCGACACCTGAACCGACACTTTGGCAAAAGGCGCCGGGTTTTCCGCAAAAGGCGCCGGGTTTTGCCAAAAAGGTGCCGGGTTTTGCCAAAAAGGCGGCGGGTTTTGTTCATAACCCGCCGCCTTTTTACTCATTCATGTGAGTCTACATTTTCTTGATAATCCCGATGAGTACCGTCACGTCCTGGATGTCAATCTTCGTGTCGTCGTTTACATAAGCCGCCGCCTCGTTGGCCAGCGTGCCGCGACCGAGGATGTAGTACACGAGGGCGAAAACGTCCTCAGAGTCCAAGAAGCCGTCGTCAGTCACGTCGCCTTTCACTGGTTCGGACTTCATCGTCACCGTGAATGTGACATCGGCGCATGTCTGGCTCACCGCTTCGGTGTTTGCCATACGAACAGTATATAGACATCCTGTGCCACCTTCTGCCTCGCTGCCGATGTTAACAGGGATGTGCAGCAGTTCGCCGTCCATAAACGTATTCAAATCCTCACAGTAGACCGCATATAGGTAGTCGCCGTTGTCGAGCGTCTGCACACTGAGGGTATGCCCGTTAGAAGCGGTGCCGAGCGTGGCTTCACTTTCTGCCAAGCTTACGCCCCTTGGCAATGCCAAATTAAACTGCAGGGCGGCAATCTCCGTGGCTCCTGACAGGCTCACCGTTAGCGTTGTCTGCTCGCCCGCGGTCGCCTCTATGCTCTGCACCGTCAGAGTCTGAGCCGTCGCATTACAGGCTATTGCCGCCAATGCTATGATAAAAGCTTTTATTCTTCTTTCCATAGTCTTCTTATTTACCATAATAATTGGCGTAAGTTTTTCAATGTATTTATTGACGTCCATATAGTGTATTCAATGCCATTTAAAGTTTTTTTATTAGAGTTAATTACCCATCCAGCTAATGTAATATCAGCATCTGTTATTTCATTACGCTGTTTAATTTGATCTGATGGCAATGCTATATATATTGTTGTTTTTAAATCTGCTAACTTTATAACATCATCATCATTCCATAATGGATCTGATTTTGAATATGTAGGTAATATAGTACCTATTGTTCTCCAGCCTGGACCTAAACTTGCTGTAGAAGGATCATTACTTGGTATAGGATTAGTTATTGAAGTCATATTCATCGGATCTTCAGTGCCAACATACCAATAATATGTCACCGGTCCTCCGCTTGTTCCGCCACCATCTTTCATAATTTTGAGCACGGCTACGACATCGGCAATGTCAACTACACCGTCGCCATTCACATCACCTACCAACGGCTCGTCGTTCTCACTCTGCGCAAATGCGCACACACTCGTCAGCAGCATTGCTGCAAATAGGAATAATTTCTTTGTCCTCATAATCATATTGTTCTTATTTGGTTAATATAATCTTTTATTTCGTGTAAATCAGAACTAAAAGCACTCAAGACACGTCTCCATACACACTTGTTCAATCTCTTTGTTTCGTCTTTATCAAGTTCGTAGACGCCTACGAATTCATAATTATCGTTGTCTTTTAAGAAGGTAATTCTTAACTCGTATGTCTTCAGGAATTTGTTTAATTGCTTTTGGTTCTTAGTCATATCTTTGGGTGTTTCAATGATAACATCCTTATTGAAGGTGTTATTCCAATGATTGTTTTTTGCGTTGGGAAACCAAAGTGTTACATTCTCAAGATCAGCGTCTGGTTTTGATGCATTCTCAAATCGTGCACCAGCTATTATTATCCACCCGCGCTTGTCTGGTTTTAAGCCAAAGGCGGCACAACCTTCTGCAATTGTTTTGAAGTTATTTCCAACGACAATATCGTAGGAAACCGAATTTGTTGGTTTGTAGTTTGGCATAGAAAAAATGTTTTTATTAAAATGATACTTCATAATTCATAAAATACGCACAAAAAGAAAACGTGGACTCCTTACTTCGTCTACGTTCTTTCCTGGTATCGCCAAACACCAAACTACCTTCAACGAGTAAAAGCCCACGCCAACGGCGTGAGCATCCTCACTTTTACTCTTGGTAGCTCTTTCGATTTTGGCGATTTCGGAAAGAACAAGATTCAAGCGGACGCTTCTTGTCTATATGTCTTTATTGTCTTCTGTCTATGTCATAGGCATTACAATTTTGAGTTTGCTACTTTTTTATCGAATTCTTCGTTTCAGAGTCTCTGGGTTCATCCGGGTGTCCCAGAGGTCAGCTATACGTACTATGTCAGAAGAAGGATAATAACAATAGACCAACTTGAAACGACGGTTCATTAAATGACAATAACGATAAATATGCTTCTTATTGGCAAGTAATGGTTCTGGTGTAAAAGACGTCGGCATAGAACTGATACGAGCTTCGACGTGAGCAATTTCATTTGCCCAACGTTTGACAGTGGTCTTTCCGAACTCGATACTGGAATACCTCAAACGCTCGTCAAGCACCCTGTTTGCCCTTTTCTGCCAAATTATCTTAGCCATGGGTATTTCTGGTATAGTTCTGCCCACATCTGCTCTGAAGAAATCCACTTCTCTGGGTCTTCAATGCCGGCATCTACCTCGTCCATATCGGCCTCTATCTCGGCCACCCGCTGCTCGAACACCTCTGGATCATCCGTGTAGAATCCGAACGCGCCAAGGGGAATACGGTCTATCTTCTCGGCTTCTTCACCCATATATGTGATGCCGGAATGACTATATTCACGTGTACCATATACAACGGCAGGCTCAGCAGCAACCAGACCACCACCGTCTTCTTCTTCAATCTCCGGGTATCTCTTTTCTTCCATAGTTCAATGATTAGCTTGACGGTGCAAAGATAGGAAATATAATTGAAACTACCAAGAAAAAGGGGGCGAAATGCAATAAAAAGGGCGGGGGTGCCGTTATTGAGAATGTATTAATACAAAAAAAGGAAATAGAATGATAGAATACATCAAGGGCGAGCTGACCGAGCTGACGCCTGCATACGCTACGGTTGAAGCCGCCGGAGTGGGGTATGGCCTGAACATTTCGCTGAACACGTTCAGCGCCATTCAGGGAAAGAAGGAGGTGAAGCTCTACGTCTATGAGGCCATCCGCGAAGATGCCTACGTGCTCTACGGCTTTAAGGACAAGAAGGAGCGCGAGATGTTCCAGCTGCTCATCACCGTGAGTGGGGTGGGGGCGAACACGGCGCGGATGATGCTGTCGGGCATGAGCGTCGCGGAGCTGTGCAACGCCATCTCGACGGGCAATGCCAAGCTGATACAGAGCGTGAAGGGCGTGGGCAAGATGACGGCGCAGCGCATCATCGTCGACCTGAGGGACAAGATTGTAGACCTCGGCATTGCCAGTGAAATTCCCGCCGGCGGCACGATGACAGCCCCCGTGAACAACGCCGTGCGCGACGAGGCCGTGGCCGCCCTGACGATGCTGGGCTTCTCGCCCGCGCCGACGCATAAGGTGGTGACGCAGATTCTGCAGGAGCACCCCCAGCTGCCCGTGGAGCAGGTGGTGAAGCTGGCGTTGAAGCAGATAAAGTAAAGACCCACCCCCGGCCCCTCCCTGTGAGGGAGGGGAGTAGATTGTGAAGAGGATGAAGAGGAACGATATATATAAGGTGATTAGGAAGTACGCTTCTTCGGGAGGTGTGCTCTATCTTGTGTTGTTCCTGTTCATCGCCGTTTCGCTGTTTGCCACGCCCCCGCAGGACGATAACCGCAGGCGCCAGCCGCAGCGCAACCAACCGCAGACCAATCAGCCACAGCGCAACCAACCTCAGCGTAACCAGCCGCAGCAGGGTAACCCCTCCCCTCCCTCACAGGGAGGGGCCGGGGGTGGGTCTGCTGGGTCTGCTGGGGCTGCTGGGTCCGCTGGGTCCGTAAAAGCCCAGCCCAAGCTGGAGGTCGAAGACGAGACCATCCCTGACTCGCTGCTGCACGCCCGCTGGAAGATTCAGCGGACGGCACCGGTGGTGACCGAGGACTTGGACTCGACGGTCATCGACCTGAAGATGCCCGACAACATCAAGCAGCAGGCTGAGTATAACGACTCGCTGAACCTCTACTTCGTCGGCTCGAAGATGGGCGATGGCTACCTGAATGCCCCCATCCTGATGACGCCCGACGAGTATCTGAAGTGGAGCGAGCGTCAGAGCCGCACGGCATTCTTCAAGAGCAAGAACGCCGAGGCCGTCAAGACGCAGGGCAAGGAGAAGTTCTCGTTCACCGATATGCACTTCGACCTGGGCCCCGCCGAGAAGATTTTCGGTCCTGGCGGCGTGCGCGTGAAGACGCAGGGAACGGCTGAGCTGAAGCTTGGCGCCACGCTGAAGAACATCGACAACCCGTCGCTGCCCATCCGCAACCGCAAGACCACCAACTTCGACTTCGACGAGAAGATCAACATCACGGCCAACGCGAAGGTGGGCGACAAAATGAACTTCAACTTCGGCTACAACACCGATGCCACCTTCGACTTCGACACGCAGAACCTGAAGCTGAAGTTCGACGGCAAGGAGGATGAGATCATCAAACTGGTGGAGGCCGGCAACGTCTCGTTCCCCACCAACAACTCGCTGGTAAAGGGCGCGTCGAGCCTCTTCGGCATACACACCGCCATGCAGTTCGGCAAGTTGAAACTGGATGCCGTCGTGTCGCAGAAGAAGTCGACCACGAAGAGCGTCTCGTCGCGGGGCGGCACGCAGACCACGCCATTCGAGATTGACGCTGCCGACTACGAGGAGAACCGCCACTTCTTCCTGGCCCACTACTTCCGCCAGATTTACGACCGGGCTATGTCGACCCTGCCTAACCTGACCACCGGCGTGAAGATTAACCGCGTGGAGGTGTGGGTGACCAACAAGACAGCCAATACCAACAACACGCGTAATATCGTGGCCTTCACCGACTTGGGTGAGAACGAGCATCTGTCGAACCCCCGCTGGACGGGTGGCAGCGAGACCGTGCCGAGCAACCTGTCGAACGATGTCTATACGACGCTGCTGAGCCGGGTAGACTCTGCCGCCCGCAGTGTCGATGCCGTTAGCACGGCCTTGGAGGGCATCGACCGCATTCGTGGCGGCGTCGACTACGAGAAGCTGGCCTCGGCGCGGCTGCTGTCTTCGTCGGAATACACGGTGAACGATGCCTTGGGCTACATTACGCTGAAGACTGGTCTGCAGACCGACCAGGTGCTGGCCGTGGCCTTCGAGTACACCTACGCAGGCCGCACGTTCCAGGTGGGTGAGTTTGCCAGCGACCTGACCGACACGAAGAAGTGCCTGTTTGTGAAGTCGCTGAAGAACACGTCGAACAGTCCCTCGCAGGGCAACTGGGACCTGATGATGAAGAACGTCTACTATCTGGCTACGAACATCGAGAAGGAGAAGTTCCGACTGGACATCAAGTACCAGAGCGACACGGCGGGCGTCTACCTGAGCTACCTGCCCGAGGAGAAGCTGAAGTCTCAGACGCTGCTGAAGATGTTGGGCTGCGACCGCTTGGACAACAATATGAAGCCGCACGCCAACGGCCAGTTCGACTTTGTCAGCGGCTACACCGTACAGAACGGCCGCGTCTTCCTGCCTGCCGCCGAGCCCTTCGGCGACTACCTGCGCCAGAAGATGAAGGAGGCCGGCCTGGGCGACCTGGCCGACAAGTACGTCTTCGACCAGCTTTATGACTCGACCAAGACCATTGCCAAGCAGACGGCCGAGAAGGACAAGTTCCTGATGACGGGTCAGTTCAAGGGCTCGAGTGCCAACGTCATCTCGCTCGGTGCCTACAACGTGCCGCAGGGCTCGGTGAAGGTGACCGCCGGCGGCGTCGAGCTGATGGAAGGCTCCGACTACACCGTCGACTACTCAGCCGGCGAGGTGACCATCATCAACCAGAGCATCCTCGACGCCCAGACCGACGTGAAGGCCTCGTTCGAGTCGAACACTGACTACGGCATGCAGCGCAAGACGATGTACGGCATCAACTGGGAGTACGACTTCTCGAAGAACTTCATCCTCGGCGGTACGCTGATGCACCTCTCCGAGCAGGCCCTGACCACGAAGGTGTCGATGGGCGAGGAGCCGCTGAACAACACTATCTGGGGGCTGAACCTGAGCTGGAAGAAGGAGTCGCAGTGGCTCACCAATATGCTCGACAAGATACCGTTCCTGCACGTGACGCAGCCCTCGCAGATACAGCTGTCGGGCGAGTTTGCCCAGCTCATTGCCGGGCGCGCCAGCGGTACGCAGGACAATGCCTCATATCTGGATGACTTCGAGAACACGAAGAACCTCATCTCGGTGAAGGAGCCGAAGGCCTGGTCGCTGTCGAGCGTGCCCTCGATGATGCCCGAAGCCGGCGACAAGACCGGCACGAGCTCTGGCTACGGGCGCGCCCTGCTGTCGTGGTACTACGTCGACCAGCTGTTCACCAACCGCTCGTCGAGTCTCACGCCCGGCCACATCAAGAGCGACCTCGACCAGCTGTCGGACCACCGCGTGCGCGAGGTCTACATCAAGGAGCTTTACCCCAACCGCGACCAGTCGAACTACAACGGTGCCACGTCGAAGCTCGACGTGCTCAACCTGGCCTACTATCCCCAGGAGCGCGGTCCCTACAACCTGACCACCCAGCTGAACCCCGACGGCTCGCTGATGAACCCCTCGGCGAAGTGGGGCGGCATGATGCGCCGTCTGGAGACCACCGACTTCGAGCAGGCCAATATAGAATATGTGGAGTTCTGGCTGATGGACCCCTTCATCTACCAGCGCCGCGCGGGCACCGCCTCGCAGTACTCGGGCGACCTCTACATCAACCTCGGTGAGGTATGCGAGGACGTGCTGCGCGACGGCAAGAAGTTCTACGAGAGCGGCATGCCCGTCGACGGCACCTCGTCGTTCAGCACGACGCAGTGGGGCCGCATTCCCGAGCAGCCCTCGCAGACCTACGCCTTTGCCACCACCACCGGCTCGCGCGCCCTCCAGGATGTCGGTCTGAACGGACTCAACGACGAGGAGGAGCGCACCTACGGCGCCTATAAGGAGTGGCTCGACCAGGTGAGCACCATCGTCACCAACGACTCGCTGCTCCAGGCCTGGCGACAGGACCCTGCCGGCGACGACTACCACTACTTCCGCGGCTCGGACTTCGACCAGGCCGAGACCAGCATTATGGACCGCTACAAGCGCATCAACAACCCGCAGGGCAACTCGCCCGACACCGACAACCGCACGGAGACCTACGACACGAGTTACAAGACCGGTCCCGACGTGGAGGACATCAACCAGGACTTCACGCTCAACGAGTATGAGCGCTACTTCCAGTACCGCGTGCGCATCAGCGACGACGAGCTGCAGGCCTACAACAACGGCACGGCTACCGACAGCTACATCACCGACCGCCGCGACAGCTACGTCAAGCTGCGCAACGGCGACTCCATCACCGTGCGCTGGTATCAGTTCCGCATACCGCTGGCCGAGTGTAAGGACCGTGTGGGCAGCATCAGCGACTTCACCTCAATCCGCTTCATGCGTATGTTCCTCACCGGCTTTGAAAAGCCCATCGTGCTGCGCTTCGGAAGCCTCGACCTCGTGCGCGGCGAGTGGCGCCAGTACAAGCAGAGCCTGATGACGGCCACCGGTGCCGAGACGGGAACGATGGAGATGAGCGCCGTCAACATTGAGGAGAACACCGACCGCCAGCCCGTGGCCTACACCCTGCCGCCGGGCATCAGCCGCGCCACCGACCCCAACCAGCCGCAGCTCGTCGAGAACAACGAGCAGGCCCTCTGTCTGACCGTCCGCAACCTGAGTCAGGGCGAGTCGAAGGCCGTCTATAAGAACCTGAGCTACGACCTGCGCCAGTACAAGCGCCTGCAGATGTTCGTCCATGCCAACCACCTGCTGCCCAACACCACCAACCTGCAGGACGACCAGCTGGCCGTCTTCATCCGCCTGGGCAGCGACTACAAGAACAACTACTACGAGTACGAGATACCGCTGAAGCTGACCCCCGAGGGCCGCTACTCGTGGCTGTCGGCCAACGACCGCTCGAAGGTGTGGCCCAATGAGAATATGCTCGACGTCGACATCAGCGTCTTCACCCGCATCAAGAAGGCACGCAACAAGCTCAGGAGCGAAGGCGGCGTCAGCTACAACGAGCTGTTCTCGCAGTACGACGACGACCGTCCCAACAACAAGGTGAGCGTGATGGGTAACCCCAGCCTGGGCCAGGTGAAGACGATGGTCATCGGCGTGCGCAACCTGTCGAGCACGGCAAAGTCGGGCGAGGTGTGGGTCAACGAGCTGCGCCTGAAGGAGTATAACAACGAGGGCGGCTGGGCAGCATCGGGCAACCTCAACGTGCAGCTGTCGGACTTCGGCAGCGTCAGCCTGACGGGCCGCTACATGACCGACGGCTTCGGCGGACTCGAGGAGAGCGTGCTGCAGCGCTCGAACGAGAACCAGAAGTCGTACTCCATGACGGCCAACCTCGAGCTGGGCAAGTTTTTCCCCGACAAGGCCCAGGTGAACATGCCCCTCTACTACAGCGTGACCAAGGACGAGGTGAGGCCGAAGTACAACCCCCTCGACACCGACATGGACCTGGAGGATGCCCTCGACGCCATGAGTGCCCGCGAGCGCGACTCCGTGGAGTCGATAGCCGTCAGCAAGCGCCTGTCGCGCAACTTCTCGCTCTCCAACGTCCGCGTGGGCATCAAGAACAAGCGTCACCCCATGCCCTACGACCCCGCCAACTTCTCGTTCTCATACAGTCACAGCCACAACCACACCACCGGCGAGACCACCGTCTTCGAGAACGACGACCACTGGCGCGGCGGACTGTCGTACAACTACTCGCCCGTCTACAAGACGTGGGAGCCGTTCGGCAAGCTAAAGGGCAAGTCGAAGTGGCTCAACTTCCCCAAAGCCCTCGGGCTGAACTACCTGCCGCAGACCATCGCCTTCAACAGCGAGCTGACGCGCGACTACAGCGAACTGCAGGAGCGCGACCTCGAGAACACCGAGTCGCCAAACCTGCCGCTGACCTTCAACGAGCAGTTCCTCTGGAACCGCGACTTCCAGCTGCGCTGGGACCTGACGAAGAACCTGCACATGAACTTCCAGTCGGCCACCCGTGCGCGGATTGAGGAACCCTACACGCCCATCAACAAGGACCTCTATCCCGAGCGCTACACGGCGTGGAAGGACTCCGTGAAGCAGAGTATCCTGCACTGGGGCGAGCCGCTCGACTACAACCAGTCGTTCACCGCCTCCTACCAGCTGCCGCTGAACAAGCTGCCCATCTTCGACTGGGTGAACAGCGACGCCTCCTACAACGCTACCTACACCTGGACGCGCGGTACCGAGATGGACGACGGCCGCTCGCTTGGCAATATCATCACCTCGAACCGCAACTTGAACATCAACGGTGCGCTGAACCTTGAGACCCTCTACAACCACTCGCCCTTCCTCAAGAAGGTGAACGAGCGTTTCAAGAAGGCTCCCGCCAAGAAAACCGAGAAGAAGTCCACAAAAACCCAAAGTACCAAGAACGCCCAAGATTCCCAGTCAGCCCAGAAAGCCCAAAAAGATGAGGCCAAGGAAGAAAAGGCCCTGCCCAAGAACAAGAACACCTTCCAGAAGGAAATCACCCTGACGCCCGACACGACGATGACCGTCCAGCACGGCAAGAAGTCGAAGCGCCTGCTCATCTCGGCCAAGGGGGCTGACGGCAAGCAGGTGAAGCTGAAGTGGAAGGTGAAGGACGACAACAATATCACCGTCAAGCTGCCGAAGGACCTGGCCTCCAAACTGCGCGCCAAGGACTCCACTGCCAAGGACTCGTCGCTTAGTCTGAAGCTCAGCGTGCTGCCTAAGGAGCCGCTCGACAAGCAGTGGTGGTATGAGCCGGCCCAGCAGGTGAGCCGCCTGCTGATGATGGTGCGCACGGTGAACATCAGCTACCGCAACCAGCGCTCGATGACGCTGCCGGGATTTATGCCCAACGTGGGCGACGCCTTCGGCCAGCGCACGGGCAGCGTGCTCTCGCCGGGCCTCGACTTCGCCTTCGGCTTTGCCGGCGACGGCTACTTGGACAAGGCCGCCCGTAACGGCTGGCTGATGAGCGAATCCGTAGCCACACCCTTCACCTCGTCGACCAACGAGGACCTGCAGCTGCGCGCCACCGTCGAGCCGCTGCGCGACCTGAAGATTGACCTCAATGCCTCGCGCACGATGACCCGCGCCCAGAGCGTGCAGTATATGTACGAGGGGTCGCCGACTACTCGCAGTGGTACGTTCAACATGACCACCATCTCCATTGGCTCGGCCTTCGAGCGGACGGGCGATGCCACCTCGGGCTACTCGTCGAAGACGTTCGACAAGTTCTGCCGCATCATTCCTGCGTATCAGGCCCGTGTGCAGGCGCAGTATGCCGGCGTGCCTGAGTCGGTGGGGCCTGTCGGGCAGTATTCGGCCGACGTGCTGGTGCCCGCCTTCCTGGCTGCCTATACCAGCGGCTCGGGCTCCTCGCTCGACCTCTTCCCGTCGCTGACGCGGATGCTGCCCAACTGGACGGTGCGCTACAGCGGCCTGTCGAAGATCCCCTGGCTGGCCGACCGCTTCAAGAGCGTCAACATCAATCACGGCTATAAGTCGGTGTTCGCCATCGGCTCGTATGCCAGCTACTCGTCGTGGCTCGAGTATATGGGCGACCTCGGCTTCGTCAGCGGTGCCGACGGCTCGCTCTCGGCCTCCACGATGTATAACATCTCGACCGTCAGCATCAAGGAGGACTTCTCGCCCCTGCTTGGTATGGACGTGACGCTGCAGAACAACATGACCGTCAAGCTGGAGTACCGCACAACCCGCGTGCTGAACCTCTCGATGACCAGCGTGCAGCTGAACGAGCAGCGCTCCAACGACTGGGTCATCGGTCTCGGTTATAAGATCAGCGACTTCAAGCTGAACCTCTTCGGCGCCAAGGGCAGCCGCAAGATCAAGAAAGCACAGAACCGCAAGGGCAGCCAGTCGCAGGACAACAGTAAGTCGCAGCAGCAACAGCAGCAGAGGTCGAACTCAAAGGGCGTGAACCACGACCTGAACATGCGTGCCGACTTCTCGCTGCGCTCGCAGGCCGCCATCACCCGCGACATCGCCACCGGTGTCTCGTCGGCCAGCAGCGGCAACTCGGCGCTGAAGATCTCGTTTGCCGCTGACTACACGCTGAGCCGCCTGCTCACCCTGACGTTCTACTACGACCGCCAGACCAACACGCCGCTGCTCTCGGCCAGCTCGTACCCGACGACCACCCGTGACTTCGGCCTGTCGCTGAAGTTCTCGCTGACGAGGTAATAAATTACCCCGCGGGTAGCGCCAAGTATGGAAAAGGGTATTTATGTTCGGGCCAGATGGCTCTTTTTTTTATTTGTCGTAGGCGTGGACAGGGTAGTCGATGGTATAGTGCAGTCCGCGGCATTCCTTGCGCTCCAAGGCCCAGCGGGTGATGAGGTAGCCCACGTTGATCATGTTACGCAATTCGCAGATGTCCTTCGAGGCCTTCACGCGCTTGAAGAGTCGCTCGGTCTCCTCGTAGAGCATGTCGAGACGGTCCCAGGCGCGGTGCAGGCGCAGGTCGCTGC
>JAEEGI010016040.1_pt1 | contig 15510 bp, 3 predicted proteins | sample 8958751 | NCBI WGS metagenome assembly JAEEGI01 (sample SAMN16246545, study PRJNA631951) | gut metagenome | biome: gut microbiome; feature: rumen; material: KS-attached | host: Bos | place: Iran: Karaj | collected 2018-10
TGCACTTGTTCCGCTGAGAAGCACGAGTTGGAAGGCGTAGTTGTAGTCCTCACCGTGGAAGATGACGCGCATGGACGAGAACTGCCCATCAGCAGGGGCTGCGAAGACCACCTCAGGTGAGCGTCCGAATCCCATGGCGGCATATTGCTCCGTTCCATCTTCTTGGCGGAGCCAGACAGTGACCGCCAGCTTGGCCTTACCCGTGGTGCGGCGGCACACGAGCTTATAGCTGGTGAGCGGTTGCAGGGGTTGCTGGAGGGTGAGGATTTCGGTGTGCTCACCCCTAAACAGCTCCACCTGCTGGGGAGAGAGGGGCACGGTCTGGGTGAAGTCCACGGTCTTGACAGCAGCGTTCTCCTCGAGCACAATGCCGGTGTCCTCCCCTTTCGCGAAGGTCTGGACGAAGGTGTTGCGCAACTGGAACTGAAGGTCGAGAGAGGGGAAGGCAGCGCCAACGAAAGCATATCCGCTCTCCGTGGCGGCGGTGTCGTGGCGGGGAGAGAAAACGGCATACATGGTCTGTCGAGACGCCTCGTCGCCACAGGAGATGACGAGGACGTTGCCCATGGGCTGCACGGCGTTGATAGTGGTGGAGAGGGTGGCGATGACGGAACGGTGGCCGTCGGCATCGTAGCAGGCAAGGACGTGGGACGAACCGTCGGTGGTTTTGACAATGAGATGGCGGCGATGGCCGGGGACATCGGCGTTGGTGTGATGGACGCAGAGCAGGACGTCACCCTCTTGGAGGGTGTCGGCCAGAGGCTCTGTGGTTGGGATTGGGCGGAGTTCTCCGTCGTGGGGGATGAGGTTGACGAGGTAGTCGAGTTGTCCGTCGGCAGGGAGCGACGGTGTGCGATGGATGCCTTTCATTTTTTTTAAAATTAGGAATTAGGCAGCAACCCTGTTGCTGCATGGATGACTGCTTTTTTGCCATCCGGACGGTTTGGGCTTTGCTTTTTGAGATACGGACGGTTTGGGCTTTGCTTTTTGCCATCCGGACAGTTTGGGCTTTGCTTTTTGCCATCCGGACGGTTTGGGCTTTGCTTTTTGCCATCCGGACGGTTTTTTGTTTTTGTCAGAACCAGCTTTCGTTGATGGTGGCGGGACGGGAGGCGCGTGGATGGCGGGGAGGGGAGTCGAGAGTGGCACGTGGCTGCTGTTGATGGACGAGGGCGGCAATCATGTCGGTCATGACGATGTCGTCGTGGTTTCCCGCTCCCACGATGTTTCCATAACTGCCGTCGGGACGTTGCTCATAGATGGAGAGTTCCTTATAGAAGCGCTCGTCGGGGTCGTGGAAAAGTCCGTCCTCAAACATGACGGTGAAGCGGTCCACCATCTGCTGCTTGGTACGGCGGTTGGTTTGGAAGCCCACTTTGCTGACCTTACGTTCCTTGAGGTCTTCCGACATGCTCGAACTGCGCATATAGACGTTGCGGTAGCGATTGCGAACGCCATCGAGAATACCGAGGATGTGGTCACCCTCATCAACGAATTCCGATGCCTCCGCCCGCTTCTTGTCGAAGGTGTTGCTCTCAAACACCAGCAGCGCCTGGTCGTACCACCCCGCCAGCTCCACAGCCATGTCGGCCATGAGGTCGTAGCGCAGATGTCCGCGCCAGCGAGCCACCACATGAAGTCCCGGCGCCATGCGCCCGTCGGCAGGGAGGCAGTTGAAGAGAGGCAGACCTTCCACATCGGCATAGAGGCGGTCGATGACAGTGATGACGGAGAAGTCGGAACTTTCACTGCGCCCCCCCACATCGACCACCACCATATAGCGGTTCTGCGTGCGAAGGTGTTCGTCGGGATATGCCCAGATGCGGAGCGGTCCGTTTTCCTCCTTCCGCAGCCGCCGCTCATCGCCTGAATCTTGGAGATGTCCAGTAAAGAGCGGCATGCGCCTCTCCTGCCGCTCCACCTTCATCACCGTCTCCGGTGAGATCATGAGGTGTCCGCTGAAGGTGAAGCACTCCACATCGTCGGACGGCGCCTCACTGGCCATTTGCGCATGTGAATGGAACGAGCGACGGCGGGAGACATACCAGCGGATATGACTGAGTGTGGCCCCTTTCTCCCATAGTTGCCAGAGGTAGGCTCCCGGCTCCGCAGTTTTCTCTCCCGCCACAGTGTCGTTTCGGTGTTCAAGCAGATACCGGGCAAATTCCTCTCTCTCCTGCTCAGATGCGAAAGGGAGACGGTCGTGCTCGATGAAGAAGAAGGGGATGAACAGTGCCTTACGTGCCGAATGCCCGAGTTTCGCCTCTTGATATTCATCGTAGAAATAGCCACTCTTTCCGTTGGCAGTGGATTCCATGACCTCCATGGTGCACGCCACCCCTTCTGCAATTCCGCTGGAGACAGCACGGATAAGCCCACCCGCGCTTTTCTGCGGCGTGGTGCGCCAATATGCCACTTCAGAGAAGTGCGCCATGGCGATGTCGCTTCCACGCGTGCTCTCGTAGTTTTCGAAAGAGCTGACGGTGATGACGTTGGAGCGCAGGGGACGGCCACGAGAGTCGGTGATGCAGGAGTCGGCCGCCGACCGCTCCACAGGGGAGAAGCGGAGCTGACCCACTCGGAACACCTCGTTGGGAAAATGCATGAGCACCTTGGAGTACATGGCCTTGATGCGGCGCGCCGTGTCCTTGGTCTGCGCCACGATGAGCGAGTTCCATCCCTCCTTCACAAAGAGCTGGATCCAAGCCATATAAAGCTGGGTGAGGGTGCTGCCTCCCCACTGCCTCGCCTTGAGCAGGACGAGGCGTATGGGCTCTCCTGCCCTCCGCATCCGCTCAAACTCTTCGAGCAGCACCCGCTGCGCATAGTTGAGAATGAAAGGCTTGAGCGCGCCGGTGGTCTTGTCCTTGATATGGAAGACGGTGGCGAAGGCGAAAGCGGGGTCGTGGCGCATACGCACCACCCTCAGCAGCCGGCAGAAGCGGTGATGATCGGAGCTTTGGGGCTGCATTCCGTTTTGCCGAAGGAGTTCCGCCACCGAGCCAGCCTCCATCACCACCTTGTAGGCAGGCTCGGATAGCACCTCCTCCGGCACCCACTGTCGGGGGATATCGTGGTCGGGAATTTTCACAAGCCGTCGATCCTCCCCCACTCCCTCACCGGTGACTTGGTCGGGCATGGCAGTGAAATGTTTGAGACGGAGGCGGTCTTGCTCCAGGATGGCAGTGATTTCATCAGCCTCAAAAAGGCCTTCTGTGTTTTTCATGGTAAAACGTATTGTTTTTCGACGGCAAAATTACATGGAAAAACAACTGGATTTTGACGTTTTCGGTTTTTTTTCAACACGAATTTCCTTTATTTACATTATAAAAAAGATTTTTTTTGAATAATTCTTGTGTTTCACTTAATTATTCGTATCTTTGTCCACTAATATAGCCATCTGAATAAAAGGGAAGAAACAGATTGGGAAACATGCAAACCCTTTGCATTTCGCTCAATCATTGCAAATATCTCTATCAGCTAAACTTAACTTTGCATAAAACCACAAAAAATGTATATGAAAACAAACCCTAACCAACTTAGGCTAAGGCAATCATGGCTTATGCTTTTGCTCATGCTGTGCAGTTGGCTGACGCCAGAACAAGCATCTGCTGCTAGCTATGTGGACGAAGCCCACAACTACCAAGTGATGCTGAATGGCGCCAACACCATCCGCATCAAAGTGCCTGTGTATAATGAGAAATCGGACGACCACTGGGTGTGCGACGGCAACCTGAAAGTGACCGTGACCGATGAAAAAGGCAACTTCGTCGGCGAACAGACGCTGTTCTGCTGGAAAAGTGATGAGAAAGGCCACGACAACGACGAGAGCGACCTGTGGTGTAAGTTCAAGACCTTGGCAGGTGGCAGTTTGGACGTGACTCAGGGCAACTCCAGCGACCATTTCACCCTGACTAAGGCCGACGGCGAACAACGCCGAGAAGTTTATGAAAACTCAGACGGCCGAACATACGACATAGTTGTGGTTTGGCGTTTGCCATACGACTTATTAGGCAAGACGCTGAAATTCTCGTGGGAAGTGAAGTGCGACTACACGAACGGTCTGGTTTGGGACACTTCGTATTCCGTAACCGGCCTGAGCAACTCCACCATCTCTGTTCCTGTGGCAGAGAGCACGGTGGCTCCCCAGGTGACGATGGCCACGATGTCGTACAGCGAGAGCGGCAAGTTGGAGATACCTTGGTTCATCGCCAACAACAAGCTGACGGCTGTGTGCTATGAGTATGTCAACAGCAAAGGCAAGACCATCCGGCATGAGCTGCCAGTCAAAGAAAACAACAGCACCATCTATCTGGATGCCACCGAGCCCCACAACCATTTCCGTGTGGTTGTGAGCTATTTAGATGGTAATGACTACCCAATAGAGAACGTATCGTCGGAAGTTCAGGACTTGATGATGATTCATGCGCCGATAGGCTTAACCGCCCGTCCGACGGGCGACCACAACGCCTCTGTCAAGCTCAACTGGACCATTCGGTATCCTGAAGCTAAAGACATTACACCTACCGACTTCTTCGAAATTCAGCGTTCGCTGACAGGCGAGGAAAGCGATTTTGTGACCATCGGTTCCATTCCGTTCGTGCTCGACCCCGATGACCTTAATTTCAGCTATGAAGACAGCACACTGGTGGATGCCGTCGCCGACAGCCTGCTCAAAGGAAACGGAACGCTTGACAACCTGACCTACCGCGTGCGCCGCATGATGACCCAGAACTGGGGATGGGAGGGCAACAACTGCGCCACCTCCGCGCATTGCGTGGTGGACAACATCCACTTGCTCAACATATCGAACTACACAGCCCAGTTGGAGGACGAGCGTGCCTACACCGTGAGGGTGGCATGGGAATATGGAACTGAAGCCAACGCCGTGTGGGACTCGCGCGCCAAAATGATGATGCGCGTGACGATGAGGAACGCTGCCGGAGAGTTGGTGGATACCAATGAGTATGAACTGACCGCTCAGGAAATTGAGCAGAAATACAAGATTCTCGATTTGTCGCGCTCCTGCGTGAAATATGACATAGAAATGTATGTGGAACGTGGCACCTCGCCTCTCCACCTCATTGAGGAGATCAATGACTACTACTTCCCTATCCGCTCAACCGCAGATTGGAACCTCTTCCTCCAGAAAGTGTCGGACGCCAATGGGCAAACGGAAGTGAATGCCCGTCTTTATACCGATTTGACAATCACTCAAAAGCCGATAAACTACACCGGCCATTTCGACGGCAACGGACATACGCTGACCATAAACACCACGGAGAATGCTGTCTATACCGCTCCATTCCCCAAAGTGGGCAACGCCACCTTCAGCAACCTGCACATCGCAGGCAGAATCAATAATGCCGGCGGCTCCTACACCGCCGGTTTCATCGGCATAATCGCCGCAAACTCGAAAGTACTCATTGAGAACTGCCGCTCATCAGTCACAATCAGAAGTGGTATCTATGGCGAAGCGAACAACGGCGGCTTCGTCGGCTCATTGGGTGAAGGCAGCCAGCTCACTATGTTCAACTGCCTGTTCGACGGCAGTTTTGAAGGAGAGAACTGCAGCCACAACGGCGGATTTGTGGGCAAAGCCCTCAAAAACAGTAATATAACGATAGAGAACAGCCTGTTCTCGCCCGACCATCTCAGCACAAAGTTCGATGGTTGTGAGACCTGGGCGCGGATAGATGCCACAGCCACCCTGACGCTGAAGAACACTCATTCCAAAACCGCTTATTCCATCTTGAGTGACGATGATAATATCCCTTTTATTATCCGCAATGAAACCGACTGGAAAACATTCAGGCAGATTGTGGAATCAGCAGGCGGCACAAAGGATGTGAACGCCATCCTGTATGCCGACATCAGCGTCAATGAGATGATCGGCTCAGCCGCTTCTTACCGTGGCACGTTCGACGGCAACGGCCACACTTTGAATGTGTCGATTAATTCAACAGAAAGTTTTGCGGCGCCATTCAGGTATGTGACTGGCACAACCACCATCAAAAACCTGCATGTGACTGGCAGCGTGAAAGGCGGCATCCACTCCTCCGGCCTTGTGGGTGGAGTCGTAAACTCTCCTACCATCACCTTTGACAATGTGTGGGTATCCGTCTCAGTGGTCAGCACCTCCTCCCATCTGGCTGGTTTCTTAGGCCATACCAGCGATGCGGGTTCAAATCTGGTGATGACGAACTGCCGGTTCGACGGCAATCTCCAATCCCTTCAGCAAACAGGCGACCATTACGGCGGCGCTTTCGTGGGCTGGGGAGGCGGCAAATGGAGTCAAAAGAACCTCTATGAGAACAGCACCGCCAACAACATCCAACATTTTGGAATGAACTACAAAAACGGCAGCGCATGGTCGGGTTATGAAATCTGTCTGTCAGCCCATGACTGGGGCGAGCTAACAGCCGAAAGCAAAAACACCAGAGATCAGAACTATGTGATAACGCGGATGAATGCCAGTCAGCCAGGTGCATGGATTTTGAATCAAGGGCTTGCCGTACCATCCAAGAGCTGCACCGTGGCTGAAACAGATAGCGGATCAGCTTCCGACATACTGACTGCCCTGGGGAATAGCTGGAAGGAAGAAGGCAACGCAATCGTGCCCGTAACCATATCGATTAACTACATCCCACGCGAAACCACAAAACCAACACTTCCTGACTTCTACCACATCGGAACCGGCAAGATCAGTCCGGAGCTCATAGTTCAGACACGTCAGAGCAGCGTGGTGCTGACCTGGACAGTGGAAGGCATTGTGGACTACTATCAGGTGTTGCGCCGTCCTCTCGGCTCCGGCGATGACAAATGGGAAATCATAGCCGACCACATCGACCATTTGGGCTATGAGGACAAGAGCGTGTCGCCACTTGAAAAATATGAATATAAGGTGATGGCCATCAGCGACTGCGAGGGGCTTCACACCTCCGAGACCGTGGTGAAAGAAGGATTCTGCAAGGACTCTGGCCGTTTGAGCGGCTATGTGCGTCTGAAAGACGGCACCGGCGTAGGCGGCATAGAAGTGGAGATTTCGTACAACAACCAAAAGGAAACCAGCGTCTTTACCGATGAGAGCGGATACTTCGTGGCTGAGGGCCTGCCTTACAAAGGCATGGAGAGCATCACCTACACCGTGGCGCCAGTGAGCAGCAACGCCATCAAGCTGGAAGTGGAGAGCTACGGCGTGAAATTCGACAGCAACTCCAACGATGAGACCGTTCCTGACTTCACCATCACCAACAGCCACCGGTTCTCCGGCTTCGTGATGTACGAAGGCACGAGCATTCCTGTGAAAGGTGTGCGTTTCCGCGTTGACGGCAACGATGTGCACAATGCCACCGGAGATTATGTGGAAACCGGCTTTGACGGCAGCTTCTCCTTCCGCGTGCTCGACGGCAACCGCGTGATTCAGGCATTCTTGGACGGCCACACCTTCACTGGCGAAGGCTACTTCAAGAGCAAGGACGGCTATGTGTTCAACGACGACGTGGCACAAATCTATTTCTACGACACCAAGAAGGTGAAGGTGACCGGCCGCATCGTGGGCGGCAAGGACCAGGGCGACCTGCCATTAGACAACAACCTGAGCCGCAACAACCTGGGCGACAACCTGACGATGGTGATGACGCTCGAAGGCGACAACACCTCATGGCTCGTGTATGACAACCTGAATCCGGAACTCGCAGAGCGCGACACCACCTTCGTGCATCCAGGTGGCGGTGGACACCAGACCACAGTGAGAATTGCCCGTAAGCGCATAGAAGTGAAACCCGACACCCTGACCGGTGAGTATGTGCTCATGCTCCCACCAGTGCGCTGGAAGGTTCAGCAAGTGTATTGCGAAGGCTATGCCACCCTGTTCCAAGACGGCCAGGTGAGCGAGGTGATCGACCTCACCGACTGCCTCTCGGAGGACACCATCCAGTATGAAGGCTCCTTCATGGATGTGGACGGAAGAACAATTTACAAGCCTGTGGAGCATTACAGCTACCGTTACAACCGCATCTACCATTCACCAGTGGAAATCACCTACAAGCAGCTGGGCTACGACACCTTCGACTACTTCGGCGACAAGAACTATTACGCCACGACCGTCGGAGGCAAAAGCGCCGAGGTTCCACTGGTTTATCAGAAAAAGGATGGTGATGTGGAGACAGTGGAATACACCTTCGGTGCCCCAGTGTTCAGCATCAACCGCCAGTATCCAATCCAGATCCAAGTGGCTGAGCGGTATCTCTACAACAACGACACCCGCACAGGCCGGATAGACATGGTGAAGATCGGCGGAGGCAAGGTGACCATCCAAAACGGGATGAAGAGCGGCCTTGACCGTCAGACCTTGCAGCTTGACAGCCTGGGTCAGGGCATATACCTCCTGCAAGCCGACCACACCACCCGTCTGCTGACCGGCAAAAATGCCCTGCAAACTGTGACGCTGACGCTTGAGCAGGACGGCACGACCTACGAGGCCCAGCCTCTGAAGGGCTACACCCTGAACATGTTCGCCATTGGCAATGCAAAGGACGTGATGGTGGATGGACAGCCTCAACTTATCGACATTCTGCGCGACCCTCCTGGCGGCGGCAGCTATGCCACCCTTTCGAAGGGTTCGAAACTGAAATACAGCTACACCCTCGACATGAAGCTCCATGCCGGACTGCAGCTCAGCATCACCACCGGTTCAACATTGGACAACTTCCAAGGCACCGTCACCGCTCCTGGAGGCAACGGAGGTGTGGCCGGTATCATCAACAGCAGCAACAACGAGGAGATGATCAACTATGAATATGCCTTCGACACGGAGGGCAAACGCGCCTTCACCTACACGATGAATGTCAATCAGGACATCACCACCAGCAGCGACATGTCGATGGTGGGCGCTGACGCTGACCTCTACATCGGAATGGTTCAAAACATCGAGATCACTCCTATGAGCACCATCCGTGCCGTTCCCGACAGCCTCTACCAGCAAATGCTTGGAAAGCTCGGAGGCGGGTCAACGGCCGGCATCCAGAATAAGTATGGCTCGCTCGTTGAGATTGCCCAAGGCCAGGACGGCGAGGGCAACCTCTACCACCTCATCCGCGACGAGTCCATCGGCTACGGTCCGAAAGTGACCTCCCAGTTCGTCCACTCCCAGAAATACATCTTGAATCAGGTGATTCCTGAAAAAGTGAAGGAATTGCGGAATTTGATGTTCACCGGCACAGCAGCAGAGGCTCAAGCCAAGGCGGACGCAACTGGCAAACCGGTTTACCGCTCATTAGTATCTGAGGACGACGACCATTTCGCCGTGGTGAACACTAAAGGCGATGAAATCTATTACTACACGAGCACGATGCCAGAGGAGACAGGCATGAACTACGTGATCCACCTTCCTGCCGGAACCACCGACCGACCTGCAGATGAGGTTTCGGAAAAGTGCCAGATTATCTACGCCTGGATCCACATGATAGCCGAGAACGAGCATGAGAAAGTTGTGACCTTCGCCAGCTCCCCTATGGCCAACTACGATGTGGATGGCGGCAGCAAAGTGAATTACAGCGAACAGTTCGAGAGCGATTATACCATTTCGAACTTTTATCGCCTGCCAGGAGTCATGGGCGCCCGTTACTTTGACACAGACGGGGCAGACACTGGTATAGCCGTCGCCTCAGCCCTGGGAGTGAAGATTGTCCAGTTCATTCTCAAGACCATCTATGACAAATACATCAATTCCAAAACCACCACCAATGGCACAACCCAGGCAGGCGCCGGACAGAATGGCTTCAACACCAGAGTTGCCTTCTACGGCAGCACCTTCAAGTTCAGCCTCCTGCCGACGCTGACCTACCAGGTGAAGGGTGTGTCGGGAGAGTCGAAAACCTTCAGTCGCAAGGAGAGTTTCAACATCTCCCTGGACAAGAACAGCCATCTGAACCTCGATGTCTATCGTGTTCAGACTGACAATGACATCGTGAAATCCGCCGGTCAGTTCGATGTGTTCACGAATCAGAACTTCACTGACATGACAAACTATGTGGAAGACCATCTGAAACGCGACATCCCAATGGACAAGGCTCTCTACTCCCGTGGATTTGCCTATCGCACACGTGGTGGAGCCACCGTCAACCCTTGGGAGGATCAGCGGACCACCGAATTCTACACTCCAGGCAGGGTGCTTGATGAGCGAACGAAGAAGATTCAGAATCCTAAGATTTCGCTCGACCGTCAGAGCGTGAGCGGTGTGTCCATAGGTGACCCAGCGCGCTTCAAAGTATATCTGACGAACGAAAGCGAACAGCCAGAAACTGCCACCGGCGGCATCGGCATCTACACCTTCTATCTTGACGAGAGTTCGAATCCAAACGGCGCGAAAGTGATGGTTGACGGCATCGCCCTGACCAGCACCGGCTGGGACATCGTATTGACTCCTGGACAAGTCACTCAGAAAACCCTGGAGGTTTATGCTGGCAGTGAGTTCGACTATGAGGGTCTGCGCATCGGTGTGAAGTCAAAGACCGACTGGACTCACGTCAACGAGCGCGTGGCCTTCGACGTCCACTTCCTGCGTGAGGCAGGGCCGGTGAGCATCTCCGTTCCTGGCGACAAGTGGGTGATGAACACCGACGCCCAGTACAACAATAAGCGCGGATGGTTCATGCCAGTGACCATCAGCGGTTTCAACAAGCATCAGAAAAACTTCGACCATATAGAATTCCAGTATAAGGAATCGCAGCGTGGCGACGACTACTGGACCAACCTCTGCTCCTACTACGCCGACTCCACCCTCATGGCCCAGGCCAATGGTGTGTGTGAGATGATTCCTGAGAACGGAAACATCACCACCCAGTTCTATGGTGAAGGCACGGTGATGGAAAAAGCCTACGACCTCAGAGCCGTGCTCTACTGCCGCGACGGCAACAGCTTCCTGACCACTCCATCGAAGATTGTCAGCGGTGTGAAGGACACTCGCCGTCCTCAGCTCTTCGGCACCCCAGAGCCAACGAGCGGCATCCTGAAAGCCGGCGACAACATCATCTTCAACTTCTCAGAGAGCATTGAGCACAACTACCTGAGCGCCACCACCAACTTTGAGGTGAAGGGCGAGGTGAACAACACCCACGTATCGGAGTCCGTCAGCCTTCTGTTCAACGGCAATGGCAGTGTGGAGAGCGAGGCTCAGCGCAACTTCAGCGGAAAGGACGTGACCATCGACATGATGGTGAAGCCAGATAAGACCGGCAGCGAGATGCCGCTCTTCTCCCACGGCATCAACGGCAAGAAGCTGCAGCTGTGGCTGACCGAAGACTTCAAGCTGAAAGCCGTGGTGAACGACCAGGTGTTCGTCTCCGACACCGCCATCGTTGACAAAGGCTTCACGCAGGTGGCATTGGTGATGAGTCAGGACAGCACGCTTTGCTTCTACAACGGCGGCGTTCAGATAGGCCAAGGCAAGCTGAACGAACTCTACAACGGCACAGGCACACTGATTTTCGGCCGTACGAACGAAAGCAACCGCAACAAGAGCAAGTATTATCAAGGCCGTATGATGGAAGCCCGGTTGTGGTACCGTGCCTTGTCGGGTGCGTTGCTTGGCACCACATACGGCAGCCAGCGCCTGAGCGGCTATGAAATCGGCCTTGTGGACTACTATCCAATGAACGAAGGTACGGGCAGCTATGCCATTGACCACACCCAGGGTGCGAACGCCACACTGATTGGCGCTTCCTGGGCCATGCCTCGTGGTCTGTCGCTGCATGTGAAGAGAGCCGACCAGGGCCTCCCACTCACCAATCAGGCCCTGACCCGCACCGCCGAGCAAGACTACACACTGATGCTGTGGTTCAAGACCGATGCCCAAGGACAGGGCGTGCTGCTGGCCAACGGCTCAGGCAAAGCCACCGACACGGGAGCTGAAGACCAGTTCTGCTTAGGTTTTGAAGGCGGTAAGCTGATATACCGCTCCAAAGGCATGGCAGTGGAGATTCCTGGCAACTGGTGCGACAACCAGTGGCATCACTATGCGATGACAGTGAACCGCTCCCAAGGATTGGCCAACATCTATATCGACACCACCTTGCGCAGCACCTTCTCAGCCGACAGCTTAGGAGGCATCATCGACGGACATCCATACATCGGCGCAGCCGTGTATGACGAGAAACAAAGCGACGGCACAGAAGCCACCTTCGACACCCGCAACTGGCTGGAGGGCCATATCGACGAGCTTTGCCTCTTTGAGCAGGCTCTGCCTCTTGAGCTCATCAAGACCTTCTCGACCAAGAGTCCTAACGGCGACGAAGCCGGATTGCTCACCTACCTGAGCTTTGAACATCAGGAACGCCAAGGCGACAACGACATCGTGCTGGTGGCTTATCCATACAGCAGGAAAGTGTATCTGGACGACAACGGCAACGTGAAATATCAGTTAGACCCAGTGACGAAAGAAAAGACCAACGTGCCCGTGCGCGACTATTCTTTCGACAAGAGCCTCAGCATTGAGACCCTGCTCGGCCACATTGACGAAACAGATGCAGCACCAGTGTTGCCATACGAAAATCTGAAGAACCTGAAATTCAGCTTCGTGGGCAAAGACAATCAGGTGCTCTTGGCCCTCGATGAGCCAGCCGCCCGTATCAACCGCAAGAACATCTATGTGACCGTGCGGAACGTGGAGGACAAAAACGGCAACGCCATGGCTTCGCCAGTGACAGCCTGCTATTATGTGACGAACAGCGACTTGACATGGATGTCTAACAAAATCCATCAGACCTTGCTTGCCGACAGCGGGGGACAGTTCATCTTGTCAATCTCCAACAATGGTGCCTCGAGCCACATCTACACCATTGAAAATTGTCCGAAATGGCTGACACTCAACAGCTACACAAATGTTATCGGCTCACAGGACATCATTGATATTCAGGCTAAAATCAACAACAACCTGAACGTGGGTACTTACGACGAGATTCTCTACCTGACCGATGAGAACGGCATCAGGGAGCCGCTCTACCTGAACCTGACCATTGAGGAACCAGAACCCGACTGGGCATGGCACGTGTCGGGCGATCTGCTTCAGCACACGATGAACATAGCCGGACAAGTTTATCTCAATGACGAGATTGACATTGACAGCCGCGACATCGTGGGTGTGTTTGACAACGAAAACCAATGTCACGGCTTTGCCAACATCAACTACAATGCAAAGACCGGCGAGGCAGGCATCTATCTGACCATCTACGACAATGAAACCAACGGACGACTGTTGTTCTTCAAACTCTGGCAATACAGCACGGGACATGAGCTGACACTGAACCTCAGCATTGACGGCCAGACACCAGTTTCAACCCTCACGTTTGAGCGGTCGGCCGTGCTGGGAACCGAGACACCGGTCATCTTCACCGGCGGCAACAGTTTTGTGCAGACATTCCACCTGGCGAAAGGCTGGAACTGGATATCATTCAACGTCTATAGCGAGAAATTCAACGACATGAGCAACGTGCTCAACGGACTGCCATGGGAAGAAGGCGATGTGCTGACCGACATCAGCAGCAGCCAGACCCTTGTGTACAAAAATGGCACATGGCTATCGACAGACAATGTGAAATCCATCCGCCTCTCTCCTCGCAAGGCCTACGCCGTGAAAGTTCAGAACAACATCGACTTCCCTATCGCTGGCAGCGTCATCAAAGATGAAGGCCAACGGACCATGACCCTGAAACCAGGTTGGAACGGCATAGGCTACACCCCGATGCTGAACCTCAGCATAGAGAATGCGCTGAGCGATTATTACGACAAGGCTGAGCCAGGCGACGTGGTGAAGAGCCAGACAGAATTCGCCTACTTCACCATCATTGGCGGCGTGGGACGTTGGAAAGGCAGTCTGGAATACATGAAACCGAACCATGGCTACATGCTGCTGCGAAAAGGCAAGACAGAGACCACGTTCACCTATCCGTACTATGAGCCAGGCACCACGTTGATTGATGAATGGAGCTATCCTACCAGCCGCAGCAACGTCCGCTCTCCTTACACCATGTCGCTCTCTGCCATCGTCCAGGGCTTTGAGCCTGAGGCTGGCGACAGCCTGGTGGCCTACGCCGACGGAGAAGTTTGTGGAGCCGTGAAGGCCATCAACAGCGACGTGCTCTACATGAGCATCGACGGTGAGGAATCGCGTCCAATCTGGTTCGCGATTGAGCGCAACGGCGAAATCGTGGCATCCACTCCAGAACTGATGAGCTTCAGCGCCAATGCCGTGGTGGGCAGCCCAGATGAGCCTACCGCCATCAACTTCGTGCGCAACAACTATGAGGAGGGCGTGTGGTACACTACCAGTGGCATCAAACTGCAAGAGCGTCCAAAGGAAAAAGGTGTATATATCTATAACGGTAAAAAAATACTTATCAAATAAAAAGATGAAACACAGTATATTTTATTCTACAGCCATCCTGCTGGCGGGCCTCATCCTTCTTGGGGCCTGCCACAAGGATACCGGTGACTATATTGATAATGGTGAAGGCGGAGCAAACGGTGGAGGCGATGATAATGTCAGTTACATCGTGGAAGAGAGCAGCCAGGCACCCGACTGGAAAATGGACTGGAGCTTCAACCAGCAACGTCCCGACTGGAAAGAGCCCAACTACACCGATTTTGAGTTTTCGACCGTGATGCTGGTGAAAATACAGTCAGAGCTCCAGCCCTACGTGTCGGCAGACGACATGATGGCATTCTTTGTTGAAGACCAACTTCGGGGATTAGCCACTCCAGCCATATCTGTCGATGATGAAACCACCACCACCTCCTTCGTGCTGAAAGTATTCGGCAACGAAGCCGACAATGAGAAATTGATGGCAACCATCCTATACTACAGCAGCAAGCTGCACCATCTTTTCGTCTTCGACTCTTCTTTATTATTTAATGTGAATGAGGTGATCGGCCTTACTGAAGACTATATTCCAATCTTCACCTTAGGTTCATCGAAGTATCCGATTTACATGTTCAAGAATTTCGCCGGCACCCCACTGGCTTCTGCCGGCATCACACCGTCCGAAGGTGACATGATCGGCGCTTTTGTGGGCGATGAGTGCAGGGGAATCGCTCCATTACCAGATTCCGTCCTCTTCCCAAGCACAACGCTTGAGGGCAAGGACTTCGCTGATATTCAAATGACCATTTACGGCAAAACGGAGGGCGAGAGCGTCACCATCAAATATTACGATGCCGACCAAGGCCGAATCCTTATTTTCAACGATGTATTTAAAATGGAAAAAATAAGGCCGAATCCTTATTTTTAACGATGTATTTAAAATGGAAAAAATAATTCTCACTGAATAAGAAACAAAAAAAGACAATGAAACTACTCAAATTCATCACCCTGGCGCTCGCAGTGACCGCACTGACGGCATGCTCCAGCGATGACAGCGAAACAACACCTCAGCCTCAGCAGAAACGCACGATCAGCATAAGCGAGAGCGAGAAGCAATATATCACCCCAGACGGCGCATCAGTGAAAGGGCG
>JAEEGI010016041.1_pt1 | contig 15509 bp, 8 predicted proteins | sample 8958751 | NCBI WGS metagenome assembly JAEEGI01 (sample SAMN16246545, study PRJNA631951) | gut metagenome | biome: gut microbiome; feature: rumen; material: KS-attached | host: Bos | place: Iran: Karaj | collected 2018-10
TTTCGTGTATTTTTTACACAAAAGCAGTTTTTTCCCTTTCTCGGAGGTCCCTGAGTTCTCAGAGCACTCTGAAACCTCTGATTTCCTATTGAAGCTGGCGGGGAGATTTGGCGGGCTGAGGAAGTTTTTGTAAATTTGTGGAGTAACTAAAAATTGATGACGATGAATGTGGTGAAATTGCAGGGCACAATTGCCGAACAGATGTTTCAGTATGCGTTTTACATGGCGCTACAGCGCCGCGACCCCGAGGCTCGGCTGCATGTGCCCGAGCAGTGGCTACGCAGCCATTTCATGCTCGACCGCTACCTGCTGGCCGAGGAGGCCGATTTGAAACACTACGGCAAGGGCGGATGGAAAAACCGCTTTTTGGCATGGTTCAAGAAACCGGCCGGTGCCGTATATAAGGAGGTGGATAATACCTACAAACCCGAATTGCTGGAGGCCACCGACACCTATCTCGAAGGCCAGTGGCTCTCACCCCGCTACTTCGAAGACTTTGCGCAGGAGGTGCGCGAGATGTACACTGTGCCTGCCAAGAAATTGCCGGCATCATCGTTTGAACTCATCAAGATGCTCTCCCGAAAAGATGTGACCACAATTCACATCTATAACCCCGAGAGCAAAGAGAATACCTGCACTCCCGACTACTATAATTGGGCCATAGCCAATGTGATAGCCAGCGTGGGGCACAAGCCGTTTTATGTGCTCACCACCGATGTGGAATGGGCAAAGAAACACCTGGAGTTTCAAGGCGCGCCTGTCGAGATGATTGCCTATCCTGCCGAGAAGGAACTGAAAGTGATGCCCTACCTGTGCATGGCCAACCACAACATTCTCGCTAACACGCTAGCGAGCTGGTGGGCTGGCTGGCTCAATGCGCACGACGACAAGATTGTGATAGCCCCCGAGCGCTGGCTGCCCGACGGCACAGTGCCCGACCTCATCCCGCAAGGATGGACCACCATCCCCACTACTTGAATCGGTTTACGGCAAAACCATCATTGCAGTGCTTGATTACAAGTAGCCATAAGAGGAATGAACAAGACAAAAGAGATAAAGTTGGTTCCGCTCACACCTGCTGACCGCGAGCAGTTCATTGCCGACAATCAGGAAGCCTTTTTCTACGGTACTATGTTCCGTTTTCAAAAGGTCATGCCTAAAGAATAACGCTATAATTCAGGTTTTTTGCGCTGGGTGTAATATTGTGTAATTAAATTCTTGCAGCAATTCATGGCTGTATCTAATTTTGCATCGTCCGGACAGACAACCCGATTGTTGAACGATTCAAAAAAATTAAGAAAATGAAAAAATTGATTTTAATGTCTATGATGGCTGTTTTGTGCCTCATGACGGCAAATGCACAGAAAACTGTTGTATCGCAGAGCAAGCAAAATGTCTATGATGTAGTTGAACAGATGCCAGAGTTTCCCGGCGGCATGCCTGCCATGATTGAATTTCTTCAAACCAATCTTAACTATCCGAAAGATGCTAAAAAGCAAAATGTCGGAGGCAGGATTTTGGTCATGTTTGTGGTTGAAGCCGATGGCAGTATATCTAATGTGAGAGTTGCAAAAAAAATATTTCCCTCGCTCGATGCTGAAGCCCTCAGGGTGGTGAAGGCCATGCCCAAGTGGAACCCAGGAAAGGAGAAAGGGAAACCGGTGAGAGTAAACTTCTCATTACCTATTGTATTCTCCCCCAAGAAATGAGAAACATCTTATGCATAATAATCCTTTTTATTATTGTGGGCTGCTCACATGAGCAGTCCCACAATGAACTTTTAACTAAAGCCGATCAAATGGTGTTCACTCAACCCGACTCGGTTGTGAGAATGCTGGCTCCATGCTGGAACGACACCGTGATGAGTGAAGCTGATCGGGCTCTCTTTGGCCTTCTCTATACTGAAGCCATTCACCGTAGCGGGCTCTATATGGGCGACGACTCGTTGATAAGTGCAAGCAGGAAGTACTTCGAGCAGCATGGCGACGACAGGCATCTTGCCCGGGCATTGCTACATCATGGAATTGTCCTGTACCACCAGCAAAAGACCCGCGAGGCTATTCTGTCGATGAAACGAGCCGAGCAAATGGCTGGCAGCCTGCATGAAACCGCTTTCGACTGGTTTCTCTATTCGGTGCTGGGCGATGTGAACGACAATGTGGGCGACCACATCACCACATTACGCTACTACAAGCAGGCATTGTATGCCGCCCAGCAAGCTGATAACAAGCAGTGGGCATTGCAGACGCTTAACAACATTGCAACCACATTTGATGTGTTGGGCGAGAAGGACAGTCTGAAATACTATTTAGAGCAAGCCAAGCCTCTTGTCGACAGCACTCAGGGCGATGTGCGGGCCAACTATCTCGTGAACAATGCCAGCTATCTGATGAAGACGGGAAAGATAGATGAGGCAAAGCATTTCCTGTTTGAATCTATGCAGATATCTCCCACCGACCGAGGATGTAAACTCCTGGCCGACATATATGTGCAGGAAGGCGACACGGCATCGGCCATGCTTCAATGGTACCGGCTCACCTCTTCGCTCTCACCCGATGTCGCCATCCAGTCCTACCAACTGCTAATCGAACATCTGACCTTGCTGGGCGACACGAAGAATGCGGGTGAGTATAGCCGGCGACTCAACGAGGTGTATCGCAACCTCTACGAGCACAACGATGCGGCAGGCATCATGAACATGATGTCACAATTTGATGAGCAGTTAAAGGAGCGCCGCCAGTATAGAACTGTCATTGCTTTGCTGGCTGCCATCATATTCCTGATGATCATATCGGCATTATTTGTGTGGTATAGCCGCCGTCGCATCGACAAGCTTAATGCCCGCTTTGCCGAGAGCCAGCAACAATTTAATCTCACACGCTCTGAACTCACACAAATGCGACGACTGAAAGAGCGAGAGCAACGCGAGAACTCCATGCAGATGAAGCAGACTGTTTCGCGACTGCATGCCTCGGCCAACAAAGGTAAACCCGTTGCCGATGAAGATGCCAACGAACTGGCGCAACTCTCTTATGCGCAAAACCCCAAATTACGTGAGCTGCTCTCCACACTCAACTCAAAAGAACAGATGGTGTGCCTGCTCACCATCCATAATTTTCTGCCCACTGAGATTGCAACCCTGACCATTTCCACACCTCAGGCTATCACCAACACCCGTGTGCGCCTGCTCAAGAAGCTCTTTGGCGAGACTGGTGGCGCCAAGGATTTTGATAACGCCATTAAACAAGTCAAGTAAATACCAGAAACGATATAGGAATCTGAAAAAAGTCCGTTAGGACTGTCAAGAATTTAGGCAGGGGGGAACCACGAAGTGCTCGAGAACATTTCAAAGCGAAAGTCGCTCGCAAGAGCGGTGCGCGGTGCCCAAAGGGCATTGAAATTGTTCTCAACATTGCCGAGAGCCCCTATCAATTTTGTGTATTCCGCATTTAGTCCCGTAGGGACGGCAGAGTTTAAACCCAATTCGGTCATTAGGATTTACGTCAGAGCAACATTTATGTCAAGCAGATTGCCACACTGGTGGCGATGGCGTAGCGGGCTACGGTGAGGCAACAGTGGCAGCAAGATGCTGACAAAAATGCTGTAATGGCGTAAAAAGAACTAAAAAAACAACATTTTCGGCCTAATGACCGATTTGGGTTTAAGTATTGAAGAAAATGACGGAATTTGCTTAAGGTTTATGTGCTCACGGGCCGAAACATTTGCAAAAGTGAAGATTTTGTCTTAAATTTGTCAAAATTGATTTTATTTTCCAGTAATACTTAGCCTAAGAACTGAAAAAATGAAAAATTCTACAATAAAAACAGTCCTGCTGCTCGTGATGCTGCTGTTGCCTATGGTGGCGATGGCCGAGAGTGGCTCAGTCCGGTTGTGTAGGCCAATTAGTTCCAATCCTTCTACAGCGGCAGATTATGACACATATACCAACATAACATACAGTTTTGCCGGTGGAAATGTTAAGAAGGAGAGTGACTCCCAAGATAATCAAGTGGCTAACAAGCGGGAGATTTATTACTTAGGCACAATCAAAGAGGGCGACATATTTAATGGCTCAATAAGCATTACTAATGTTTCGAATAAAAGTGATATCACAAAAACCTTTAGGGCGCATGTGGCTGTGGTTGAGACATCACCAGAAAAGGTTTTGCCAATCACCCGACATAATTGTTATGATGATAATGGTTTTTATTCTTATACTGCGATTGATTGTAATATAGGCGATACCCCATCGGCAAACCTGTCGTTCGAGGTGCCGAAAGGAATGGAGCATTTCACGGTTTATCTAGAGATAAGTGGTTTTCATAAATATCATGGGTTTGGTTATGAAACTATTGACTTTTCTCTACGCATTGATTATACAGTAAAGGATGAAGGTTCTTCGCTTGCCAGTACTGAAGATGTTTCCTATGTTGAAGAGGACAATGACGCGTCGAGCGATAGCGGCCCGTGGGGCTACTTCATCCCGCTGAGCGTGATTCTGGCTCTTACGGGCTTCGCGCTCACCCGCAAGAAAGACAAGAACGGTAAGGACGAGAAAGAGCAGCCCAACGTGACCTTCGAAATGCAGGTCTATAAGGACTTCGGCAACACGCTGCTCGTGGGCGATGCCCCACGTCAGGTGCTGGCCCGCATCGTGGCCCACACCGCCCAAGGGTCGTTCACCGACCCGCAGATGACGGCAATGATACAGTTCGAGACGGGCGACGGCTACCTGCAGGTGCGCGACGCTGGCATGGTGGGCGACTGGCGCGCCACATGGATCACTGCGCCTGAACTCCCCAGTGTACCCGATGATGCCGTGCTGACCGCCAAGATGGTGAACGGCGAGGCGGGATTCGTGAACCGCCTGCACTTCCTTGTGGAGACGGGCGAGGTGCTGTTCGGGCAGGACAACCTCACGCTGCCCGCCTTCTACAAGAAAGAGGTGCGCCTGCCCTTCGTGGTGGTAGGCATTGACCCGCAGAAAGACCCCGTGGAGGCCACCATCACGCAGAGCGGCAAGCCCAGCCAAGACTACAAGGTGCGCGTGGAGTGGAGCGAGAAAGACCAGATGCACTACGCCATCATCAACGACCTGGTGCTCGACGAGGAGCAGCATCCAGGTGTTCCTGGCAAATACATCTCCTACAAACTCAACATCAAGGCCACGCGCTCGGGCGGCAGCGAGGTGAAGGGCGGCATCACCATGTTCCGCTACTACATGGGACTTGCCATCAAGGTGAGGGACATCAAGTGCTTCATCGAGGAGCATGAGCCGCTGAACCACAAGCTGCGTGGCGTAGGCGTGCACGCCAGGGACAAGTATTACGTGCCGGCCGAGACACGCGTGTGTCTCACACTCTACGACTATGACGAGGAGCACAACCAGCTGCTCAAGCTCTATCCCATACCCTACTTCAACCAAGAGACCATGGAAGTGGGCTTCAAGGTGAAGGCGAAGGATGCCGAGAAGCAGTACATGATAGACAAGCTGGGCCTGCAGATTGCGCCGACCAACGGCATCGACCCCGAAAACGGCCGCATCTGCCTGGTGCGCTGCTGCAGCCACATGCTTACCGCGCCCAACCGCCTAGCGGCTTCGCTGGAGATCACCGTGAAGATCAACGACCGCGAATACACCTCAACGGTGGGTGTGCGCATGTGCTCGCAGCCCGTGCGACACTTTGTGAGCGACCAGGACTGGGCCGCGGCGCAGAAGGAGGACCAGCGCATCTCCGACCAGCTCGACCACATCGCAAGCGAGATCTACCGCCAGCACCTGGTCGACAACCTGTTCCCGCTGCTCAAGTTCATCAAGATGCTGCGTGAGGCGCATGACGAGGACCAGTCGTTCGGCTACGACAAGGCCAGCGTCAAGATGGTGGCCAGGACCTATGCCGATGTCTATTCGGGCCGCAAGGCGGGCGCCAATGCCGACCCGGGGCCTCGCGTCACCTTTGCCGACGAGCTGGGCATGTTCGTCATGTCGTGGTTTGATGCGGCCCGCACCGTGCAGCAGAACGCGGGCCTGCTGGGCAACCTCTTCATCGGCATCTTCGCCCCGTGGGTGAGCACGGCGTTCACCGTCGTCGAGATATTAGGCGACATGCGCGACTACGCCATGAACGGTGGCGACAGCATCATGGAGGGCTGGTGCGTGGGCGCCAAGGTGGTGGTACAGCAATACATCATGGGTAAGATGATGGAGAAAGGCTTCGCCAAGGCGCAGAGTATGGGCTTTACTCCCGAGAACATGAATTTGGCGTTCGAGGAGATGAGCGGTATTAATGTGGCCGATTTCTGGACCAAATCCAAGTTGAGCTACTTGACCAAGGAGATACACATATTCAACAAATCGACCGCCCAAGCCAAGGTTGATGCCGACGATCTCATGAATGATGTCGGCCTCAAGGGCAAGGCAGGCGCCGGCAAGAACAACATAGACCTGGACGAAGCCACCAGCTTCGGGCGCGCCCGTGCTAACCAGAATGTGCAGGATCTGCGTGCCGCCTGCGAGATGTACCGATCCAACCCCACACCGACAAACAAGGCATTGCGTGACAAGATTATCATGCAGTGTCAGGGCGACAAGCAGACGATGTACCTGCTCAAGCAAAAAGGCATTGGCTTTACCGCCACGCGCAAGGACTTCAACGGCCACCTCAAGGACCTGTATGCTCGCACCGATGCGGCTGTGGAGGCTGAGTTGTCGAAGCGGCTGGGCGGCAAGCCCGTCAGACCCAAGTGCATGTCGAGCAAGAGCCGCGCCGACCTTGACGAAGGCCTGACCTTGACCTTGGACCGCGATGCCACCTACCAGTACCTGGATTCTGACGGCACCTGGAAGACCATCAAGAACCAGAAACTGGTGGAGAAAATCTATAATGAGAAGTTCTACAATGAGTCGACAGGCGGCTTCAAGGCCGACACCAACGATGCTCCGCTGAGCCTGAAAGAGAACATAGAAGCGCGCTACGGGAAGAAGATGGACCAGACCATCATCCAGGACGAACTCACTCATCCCGAAAGCTATGGCCCCGATGTGGAGAAGATGCTTGGCGGCCGCCATGGCGAGGCGCTTGACGACGCCATGCAGGTGGGCGGCGCAGTGAAATATAAGGGCATGGAGCGCTTTGAGCGTGGTCGTCAGCTGTTTGAAGAGGCCAAAATGATCAAGAACCCGCTGGAGCGCGTGAAGAAACAGGCCGACGCCATCGGCGAGATGATGGAAGGCGGCCGCCAGGAGGTGAAGATCTTTGACCAGTTCACCGTGCCCCGCGACCTGGACCGTGCTAACATCAACGGCGGTTCGCAGATTTCTCCCAAGCTGAAAACGGCGGTGGAGGTGGTTCGCAAGTTCGAGTCAGGGGCCACACTGGACGAGGTCGAGACGGCACTTGCCAAAATAGGCTACACCTTTGAGTCGTTTGCCGAGGACATGGGCAATACTATGATCAAAATTGGCTAAAACATTCAACAACTAGATTAGTAACAATAAAAACGATATAGTTATGGCAATTTGTTCAAACTGTGGGCATTATGTGCATGAAGGCATTACCCAATGCGATGTGTGCGGTACTCCTATAGTTCAAACACCAGTCGGTGCTCCACCACCCGTTCAGCCTCAAATGGCACCGCCACCCGTTCAACCTCAAATGGCGCCACCAGTTCAGCAACCAGTAGCCCCGCCTGTTCAGCAAGGTGCGCCGCCACCTGTGCCATCGGCTAAGCCATCCATGCCATCGATACCTTCCATTCCGTCGGTAGAGGGTGTAAAAGGCGAAGTGAGGCGTGTCGCAACGCAGGCTGCCCAGCAAGTGGCCAGCAATGCAGGTATTGGTTCTATTCCTTCGATGCCATCCATACCTTCGATACCATCCATACCTTCAATACCTTCTATTCCCTCGGCGGGTTCAATAGAATCGATGGCGACGGGTGGAGTGAAGCAGGCTGCCACACAGGTAGTGCAGCAATTCACAAATGGCATTGACCTGACGATGAGCAATGTGCCGGGCCTCATGATAACTCAGCGGTGGACACAAACCCTGTCGCCTGTTGGTGAAGCTGTGGGAGCCGTTGCATCGCAAGCCAAGAAATGGACTCGCAACAAACTTTCGTGGTTCTGGTTCTTGATACCTCTCATCACCATCATTATCTACCTCATTAACCTCGCCACAAAATAATCAGGACCAGTTTTACAGGTTGCGGTAGTTGATAAGTTTGTGCTGGGATGATATCGGTTCTTCGGGACCATCGTAAATCACTGTCGAACTAACTACCTTATCGCCCATAAGTTTCTTGAGATAATTGAGATTACTGACAAAGTCGGTATTATAGCGTGTTGCCGATTTTATCTCAAATGCTTTGATTGTTCCGTCGTTTGACATTTGTAATAAGTCAACCTCTCTTGTTCGGTCACGATAGAAGTACATGCTGTCGTTAATGCCGTTATTGGCAGCCTTTTTCATGAATTCAGTGACCACCATGTTTTCAAACAGAGATCCACGCAAAGGATGCACAGCAAGTTGCTCTTGGGTGTTGATGCCCATGAGGTGGGCAGCAAGCCCTGTATCATAGAAGTAAATTTTTGGTTTCTTGACAAGCCGTTTGTTTATGTTTGCATAAAATGGTTGTAAGGTGAAAACGATGTAGGATGCAGTGAGAATACTCAACCAGGATTTGATCGTGTTCACACTGACACCAACTTCGACGGCAAGTGACGAGGCATTGAACTCGGTACCAACCCTGCCAGCACAAAGTCGCACAAAGTTGTTGAATTGCAACATGTTGGTAAGATTGACAAGATTTCTTACATCTCGTTCAACATAGGTGGTATAGTAGTTATCGAGTATGACAGAGCGATATTGTTCTCCACTGAGCCACACTGCAGGGTAGCCACCGTTGAGCAAGAGTTGGTTGGTTGTGAAATTGATGCCGTGTGCGGTCAGCTCATTGCACGAGAGTGGAAGCAGATTGAGAATGGCGGTTCTGCCAGCCAACGATTGTGTAATGTTGTGTATGAGCGAAAGGTTGTTACTGCCCGAGAGAATGTATTTGTGTTCGTGACGATCAGTGAATCTGTCTTCGTCGATAATGAGTTGAACATAAGAGAAAACTTCGGGAGCCCTTTGAGCCTCATCGATAATGCAACCGTGCTCAAACTGCGCAAGGAAGTCGCGCGGGTTGTTTTTCAGTTTGGCAAGTGTTATCTGGTCCTCAAGATTCACATAAGGAAGTTGCTGAAACAGGGTGCGACACAGAGTGGTTTTTCCTGATTGCCGTGGCCCGGTGAGTGTGACAGATTCAAAAACTTCGAAGAGCCTTTGGATGGTTTGCGTCAAATCCCGATTAATATAGTTTGCTTCCATAAGATTGATGACAAATTTGCAGTAACACTTAAAATCGGTTCAAATATATTGCTAATTTTTAGATTTTCAAAGAAAAACAAGAAAAAAATATTGAGTTTTTTGAGATTTCTAAAAAAAGTGTACGAATATAGTATATTGTTATTCATTGATTTATGTGTGGTTTTAGCGGATTTGCAGTAATGTTGCAAATTTGACACATCTTGTTGTATAGATGCTTATGAGGGGGCTCCGACCCTATTTGACATACGGTCGCACTTCATGTGATTCATCTCAAAGTGTGAATCAGGCGGGGTTGAGGTGGGTGATGGAGCGGAGGATGGCGAGAGCCGTCTGAACAGTGGCCACATGACTGATAAGGAAGGAGCGGCGGCCGTTCTTCTCGCGAATTTTGCAACGCTGCGAATTGTTCTGCAAGTAGTTGAGCATGCGACCGAAAGCGGCCGACTGATAGTAGGCGCGGTTTTCGGCACCCACGAAGTACACATACATGCTGCCCTGCTTGAGCACCACCTTCTCGAGACCCAGCGAGCGTGCCACGCGGCGTAGGGGCACGATGCGAATGAGTTCCTTGCCCATATCGGGAATCTTGCCGAAACGGTCTTGCAGCCGCACCTCAAAGGCTTCCACATCACGGTCACTCTCCATATTGTCAAGTTCGCGGTAGAGGTTGATGCGTTCGCTCTCCTGTGGCACATAACTGGCCGGGAACATGAGTTCAAGGTCGGTATCGATGGTACAATCGGTGGCATATTGGGTTTCCTCGCCGCTGATTTGCGATTTTTCCTCCTCCTGTTGCTCAAAGGTGTCGGCAAACTCTTCGGTTTTGAGTTCAAGCATGGCCTCGCGCAGAATCTTCTGATAGGTTTCATAGCCCAGGTCGGCAATGAAACCGCTCTGTTCGGCACCTAGCAGGTTACCCGCACCACGTATGTCGAGGTCCTGCATGGCGATGTGGATGCCAGCACCCAAGTCGCTGAAGCTCTCGATAGCCTGCAGACGACGGCGCGCCACGGCCGTGATGGGCATTCCGGGCGGTACCAGCAGGTAGCAGAAAGCCTTGCGGTTGCTGCGTCCCACGCGTCCGCGCAGCTGGTGCAGGTCGCTCAAACCATAGTTCTGTGCATTGTTGATGATGATGGTGTTCACATTGGGCATATCCACGCCATTTTCGATAATGGTGGTGGCCAGCAGCACATCATAGTCGTGATTGGTGAAGTCGATGATGCGCTTTTCAAGTTCCTCGGGGGGCATCTGGCCATGGCCCGTCACCACGCGGGCATCAGGAACGACGCGGTGTATCATCTCTTCGAGCCGTGACAGCTGGTCGATGCGGTTGTTGACGAAGAATACCTGGCCATTGCGCGAGAGTTCGAAATTGATGGCCTCGCGCACAATGTCGTCGTTGAGAGCATTGAGCGAGGTGAGAATGGGGTAACGGTTGGCGGGCGGGGTGGTGATGGCGCTCAGGTCGCGGGCCCCCATGAGCGAGAACTGCAAGGTGCGCGGGATGGGCGTTGCCGAGAGGGTGAGCGTGTCGACATTCACCTTGAGTTGCTTGAGTTTCTCCTTGACACCCACGCCAAACTTCTGTTCCTCATCGACCACAAGCAAGCCCAGATCATGAAACTGCACTGCCTTGCCCACTAGTTTATGGGTGCCGATAATGATGTCGATCTTACCCAGTGCCAAGTCATTGAGAATAGCTTTCACCTCTTTGGGTTTGCGGGCACGGCTCAGGTACTCGACCCGCACAGGGAAGTCCTTGAGGCGCTCGGTGAAGGTGCGGAAGTGCTGGAATGCAAGCACGGTAGTGGGCACAAGCACAGCCGTCTGCTTGCCGTCGGTAGCAGCCTTGAAGGCGGCTCGGATGGCGACCTCGGTCTTGCCGAAGCCCACATCGCCGCACACCAAGCGGTCCATGGGCCGCTCACGCTCCATATCGGCTTTCACAGCCTGGGTGGTGGTGAGCTGGTCGGGAGTATCCTCATAGATGAACGACGCCTCGAGTTCCTGCTGCAGGTAACCGTCGGGCGAGAAGGCGAAGCCTTTCTCCTCGCGGCGCTTGGCGTAAAGACGAATGAGGTCGCGCGCGATATCCTTCAGTTTGCTCTTGGTGCGGCTCTTCATGCGGTTCCACGCACCGCTACCCAATTTGTTGAGGCGTGGTTCAACACCCTCCTTGCCCCTGTACTTGGAGAGCTTATGCAAGGCATGAATGGAAACAAAGATGATGTCGCCGTTAAGGTAGGTGAGCTTGATCATCTCCTGCATGGTGCCGTTGATGCCCGAGCGCACCAGACCGCCAAACTTGCCAATGCCATGGTCCTCATGCACAATGTAGTCGCCCACCTCAATCTGGTTGAGTTCCTTGAGCGAGAGAGCGAGTTTGCCCGAGCGGGCACGGTCGCTCTTGAGGTTATACTTGTGGAAGCGGTCAAAAATCTGATGGTCGGTGAAGACGCAAAGTTTCAGGTCGTGGTCCACAAAGCCCTCGTGCAGCGTGTGCTCGACAGGCGTGAACTCAATATTATCGTGTCGGTCCTCAAAGATGAGACGCAGGCGCTCTATCTGCTTGGGGCTGTCGCTGAGGATGCATATCTGGTAGCCCTTCTCCATGAAATCATGGAACGACTGGCTGATAAGGTCGAAATTCTTGTGGTAGATGCCTTGCGGCGTGCAGTTGAGCGACAATTTTGCGTTACCCTTGACGGCACTCTCGCCATGAGCGAAGTCAATGCGACGGCATTTGTCCAGTGCATCGCTGAAGAGGCCGAAATTCACCACCTTGTTCAGTGCATGGGCATCGCCCTCCTCGGCAATGAGCGTGCTCGACGAGATCGATTGCTCGGTAATGGCCTTGACGCGTTGACGGAGCCATTCCACATCACGGCACACGAGCATGGTGTCGGTGCCGGCAAATTCGAGGAAGGAGGTTCCCGACTCGGCCGAGCCGCTGTTGTTCAGTATGTCGATGCTGTCGAGCTGCTCCTGCGAGAGCTGGGTCTCGACATTGAAAGTGCGGATGCTGTCGATTTCGTCGCCAAAGAAGTCGATGCGGTAAGGCAACTCGTGACTATAGGAGAACACGTCGAGAATGGAGCCGCGCAGCGCAAACTGCCCAGGCTCATACACATAGTCGACCTCGCGGAAGCCGAAGTCACGCAGGCGGCTGCAAGTATCGGTGAGGTCGAGGGTGGCGTTCACCTCGATGTGGATAGTAGCCTTGTCGACCATCTCGCGGGTGCACACTTTCTCGGCCAGCGCCTCGGGGAAGGTGACCACGCAGTGCAGTTTGCCCTTCGTATGCCACTTGCTGAGCACCTCGGTGCGCAGTATCTCGTTAGGCGAGTCAACCTGACCATACTTGATGTCGCGTTTGTAGCCCGAGGGGAAGATGAGCACCTGCTTGTCGTCAAGAATCTGGCACAGGTCGTGATAGATGTAGCCCGCTTCGTCGAGGTCGTTGGCTATAATGAGGTAAGGACGCTTCATGCGTGGCAAGCGCGCAAAGAGCATAGAAGCCGCCGAACCTGCAAGCTGGTCGATGACCACCACGCGATTGCGCTTGCTGGCAAGCATGGCCTTGATGGCATCAAGGCGCAATGGTTGGTTGACTATGTCGCAGAGCTGAGAAAGATTCACTTCTTCGTCTTCTTGGTCGATGCGGCTTTACCCTTACCATTGAGGTTGAGAATCTTCTCAAATTCGCCTGGTGTTGCAAACACCTCGTGAGCCTTGTCAAGAGTCTCGTCGGCATTGAGCGAGTTCTCGATAACGCCACGCTCGTAGTAGTAGCGCTTCATGATTTCAGACTTGAGCAGTTCGGCAATCTCCTTGCGGTGGGTGTCGAGGTCCTGGTCGAGATTGTGCTTGAGCAGTTGCTCGAGGCGGTCAAACTCAAGGCGGGTAGAGTCGTTCATATAACCCTCGGCCTCGGCCACCTTGCGCAGGTTCTTGATGCCGGTCTCGCACACTTTGTCGTATTCAAAGCGGTTGGGGTCGATAAACTGCTTGAAGTCGTTGAAGATTTCATCGGTTATGTCAAAGTCGCGCGGGGCGGGCACTGTGGCGTGCTGGCTGGCATATTTGGTGGCATAATCAAATGCCCAGTTGTCGCGCACAATGTTATAGACCAGCCGGCTCATCTCCGGATAGTCAATCTTGATGTCGGGAGTGATACCGCCACCATCGCGCACCTCACGACCGTGTGCCGTGTAGAAAACGTTGGTCAAACTGTCGGGAACTCGCGTAGCAGTGCCGTCGGCATTGCGCTGGGAGTAGTCGATTTCCTGAATAAGGCGGCCACTGGGAATGTAATATTTGGCGATGGTCACCTTGAGAATGCCGTCGAAGGGTAGCGGGCGTGTGGCCTGCACCAGACCCTTGCCGTAGGAGCGCGAGCCAAGAACGACTGCGCGGTCAAGGTCCTGCAAGGCACCTGCGGTGATTTCGGCTGCACTGGCCGAACCGCCGTCAATGAGCACCGCCAGCGGAATATCGGGGGCGATAGGCTTGTCAGGGGTCTTGTAAATCTTGAGATTCTCGGTGGTGCGGCCCTTGGTCTGCAGCACCTCGGTGCCTTTGGGAACAAAGAATCCCACAATCTTCACGGCAGCCTCAAGCAAGCCACCGCCATTGCCACGCAGGTCAAGCACAATGCTCTTCACGTCGGGGTTCTGCTGAAATGCAAGAATGGCCTGCTTTACGGCATCGGCCGACTGCTCGCTGAAAGTGTTCAAGTTGATGTAACCCATATCGCCGCGCGTCACACCGTAGTACTCCACCGGGTTCATCTTGATTTTCTCGCGCGTGATGTTGAAGGTCTTGATGCTGTCGGGGTCGTACGGGCGCACCACAGTCACCTGCAGTTGGGTGCTTGCCTGCCCCTTGAGGTGGCTGCTCACCTTGTCGCTCTTCCAGTTGGTGGTGCTGTCGCCATCGATCATGATGATGCGGTCGCCGCACTTGAGCCCGGCACGAGCCGCGGGACTACCTTCATAGGGGCCCGAGATGTACACGCCGCCTTCGCGACGCTCCTGGATGTAGGAACCTATGCCGCCATACTCGCCAGTGGAGATGACCATAAAATCGTCCTGGTCTTTGGCGGGAATATACTCGGTGTAAGGGTCAATCTCGTTGAGCATGGCATTGATAGCCGTCTCAATCGACTTCTGGGCATCGAGCGTATCTACATAAAAGGTGTTGAGTTCCCTATAGATGGAATTGAAGATATCGAGGTTGCGGATGATGGCCGCGTGGTCGTTCTGTTTCTGCTGTCCCAGGGCCGCAGGAGCCAGGAGTGCCAGCGCCAAAGTGGCAAGAGCTATGTTTCTGATTGTTTTCTTCATCGTGGTTCTATAATTTAGACCGCTAAAATACTACTTATCGCTGAAATAATGCCCCAATATTTGCTTAAAAATCTTTTAAAAGCACATTTTTCGCAATATTTTTGCCAAAATAATTGCACAATTCAAAATTCCGCACTACTTTTGCAACGCAATTTTGAAAAACGCTCTTTGAAAAGAATTGCAAAACTGCTTCAATAGCTCAGTTGGTTAGAGCACCTGACTGTTAATCAGGGGGTCGTTGGTTCAAGTCCATCTTGAAGCGCAAAGTCGGTGAGAGCACGACTTAAAAAACGCTCAATGCTTCAATAGCTCAGTTGGTTAGAGCACCTGACTGTTAATCAGGGGGTCGTTGGTTCAAGTCCATCTTGAAGCGCAAAGAAAAGGAGCCAGAATCACTTCCGGCTCCTTTTCTTTTATTATAGAAAAAACTTATTGCTTTTCCTGCCAAACACAAATGATGATTGTTGCCGAAAACGAGCATAATTCTACACATATATCACATTTTATGGCTCAAAAACAGGGTGATTGTTGCAGAATTGCGTGGGAATGACTATTTTTGTAAATAATTCACCATTAAAACTTGAAAAAATGAAGAGAAAAGGCATAATCATGAGTATAATGGCAGTGGCATTGCTGCTCCCGTCGGCAACTGCGCTGGCCAAGGATAATGTGGCCGAGGCGCCCAACTATGTGAAAGCGCTCGGATTCAATGCACCCGTAAAGACGCTGGGGGCTTACAGCGACGAGATGGAAGTGGCCGATGCCGACTATTGCACCTTTGAGTTTGACCGCG
>JAEEGI010016042.1_pt1 | contig 15508 bp, 14 predicted proteins | sample 8958751 | NCBI WGS metagenome assembly JAEEGI01 (sample SAMN16246545, study PRJNA631951) | gut metagenome | biome: gut microbiome; feature: rumen; material: KS-attached | host: Bos | place: Iran: Karaj | collected 2018-10
AAACCGACGGGATGCTTTCCGGGCTGAATGCCAAGGAGCGCAGGCGGATAAGGAAGCACTCACAAGATATGGAAAACTTCTTACATGATGAAGCCTATGAAGACCAGGAGAAAGGGCTGAGCAGGACATATCTGTTCGTGAATGACGGAAAACTGGTAGCTTATCTCGCACTCTGCAATGACGCGATCCGCTTGGAGTTTGAGGAACGAGACAATATGGAACTTCCCTACACCACTGTTCCGGCGGTGAAGGTTGCAAGGCTGGCGGTTTCAGCAAATTGTCAGGGAAAAGGAATCGGCAAGGAAGCATTGCAGTTTGCCATTTACGTCTCTCAGATGGTCAGGGATTACAGTGGTGTGGTTTTCCTAACGCTCGACTGCTATGAGCACAGGGTTGGGTATTACGAGAGATTCGGCTTCCAGCGGAATCTTTACCAGCCAGTTGTGCTGGACTATGACTCACCCGTGAGCATGCGACTCTGGATTGATGAGTATCTGGCAGAGAAGTCTGACGAGATCACAGAGTCATAAGATTTTCAAAAAAATAACCAGAAAGTAAAGGAGTTGACAAGGATGTCGCAGTTCGCTACGCTCAAGCAAGCAAGGTATAACTGCGCCATTTTTTCGTATAAAACAACATATATTCGTGATGGATAACCGTCGGACTTGACGGGGTAATATGCCCTGTCATGTAAGGCGGTTTTTGTGCGTATAAGCTCTTGCCAAGCGTCCGTATGCCCGTTGTGCTCGCATATAAGGGCATACGGACATTTGGCAAGGCAACGGACATGAGCATGTAGCACGATAGTGCGGAATGCGAATGCCTGTAGAATTGCGAAAGCGCGAAGCACGGAGCAATTCGTAGCTTAGACGCGATGATATCATTTGATCGATGACAGCAATACGCAGCTTCTTACATGGACTTCGATAGGTGCATTTGAGAGCAGCAATAAAGGAACCGGCGCAGATACTAAAAACAATCAGGGGTACGATGACGGCAAGGCCGATCAGTCGCCTGAATTCAGCTATAGCGGTACAACTTTAAGCGTTGATGGACGCACTTTTGATATGAGAGAACGCGTGCTGATCACTGATTCTAGCTTAAGCTGTATGAGCGCCGGAAGCTGGATCATTGTTGAGTGTCATGTCAATCCTTATCAGAGCGCCTACGAGTTCTATAACACTGTTTCAGGCGATTTTGAATTATGGTGAAGACGGCACCGGCAAGGACTCAGGCAGAAGATATACATTAGCCCAAGGCGATGCAATAGTTTTTGAGATGACAGTCCCTGAGGGAATGCCTGTTAAGACAATCAGTGTTACTTCGAACTCAGGAAAGAGCGCATTATGGGACGTTGTGCAGTTATCAGGAAGAATACCGCTGATGAGTACTTTTGTTGTGGGTGAATGATCCTATACAGTATCGTGGGATACTACCCACGTCATTCCGGGATTTTAGATTCTTTTCAGAATAGTTAATACTCTTTTTAGATAAAAAAATGTATTATTAAATCATTAGATAATTATTTGCATAGAATGGGAATTATTGATGGTAAAGAGGCTTGACTTGACAGCCATGCGGAATAGAATTACGCTCCTCAGAGCAGAGCATGGGCTAACTGCGCCCTTTTTGCGTCTTGCGATTGCGAGGCGCTTGAAACTGAATACAACATTCGTGATGGATAACCGTCGGATTTGACGGGGTGGTATACCCTGTCAGGTCCGGCGGTTTATGATTTCTCGCTCCCGCTGAGGAGCGGCAGCATGGTGAGTAGAGAATATGAATAATCTGAGGATGCCTATCTTCAAAATCCTGTCCGCAGTCCTTCTGGCGATGGCTGCCTGTGTCATCCTTCTGACTGCTACAGCCTGCATTCCAAGGAGTGTGATTCAAAAGCAGTCCGAGGCCAGCGCTGAATACTTTGTGGGGCGGGATGGATTTCCGGTCCTGTTCGGAAATGGTGTGAACGCCATTCAGGACAATTATTCCGATACAGTGCTCTGCAACATCATCTACTGTATCGACCCGGCCCATCCCTTCACCTCAGCCGTACGGGCCGGATATGTGGGCACAGGATCCGCCGGGGAAGGTTATCTTGCCGCGGTGAGGGGCGAGCAGGAGGTCGATACGGAATACGGCCGCTACTGGCACGGGACCATGGTGCTCCTTCGTCCACTGCTGACGGTTATGCCCATCCGGTGGATCAGGGTCCTGTTCGGGACTGCCGGGACGCTCATCCAGCTGATGCTGATCGCTGCCCTCTGGCGGAATGACCGCCGGGCGGCAGCCGTGTGCTATGGCGCGGCTTTCCTGCTGGTGCATCCATGGATGTTTTTTGTGTCCCTGGAGTATGGCACCGCATTCCTGACGGCCTCGGCTGCGGAGCTTTTTTTCTGGCTGCGCCTGAAAGACCGGCCGGACGAAAGCCTGATGCCTTTCTTTGCGGTTGTGGGCGTTGTCACGTTTTTTGCGGATTTTCTCACGACGGAGACCATGACCTTCACGCTGCCCATGTTCCTACTGATCCTCTGGCGCAACGGACATGGCTTGCAGAAAGGCGGATCCGTCAGGGAGAACTGCGTTTCAGTCGTCAAAAACGGCGGTTGCTGGCTTTTCGGTTATGCGGCCATGTTTTTGCTCAAGCTGCTGTTTCTGCTGATGGTGGCCGGAGGCAGGGTCGCGGCCAGCTCCCTGGAGGAGGGTATGTTCCGGATCGGAGGCGTGGTCCGGGAGGCGAATTTTTCAACTGCGGCTGAAGTGGGTGCGACGGAGCGACTGAGCGGAGCCATCTGGCATAATCTGGCCTGCCTCTTCCCCACACAGACCGGGAAGATGGAGGCCGCCGGGGCCTGGATCCCATCGTTGCTCATTTTGGGGATCGGGCTGGCCGCGGTCTATCTGCTCCATGACCGGATCGACTGGAAGCGGTTTGCACCCCTGTGGCTGCTGGCGCTGATTCCCTATCTGCGGTTTCTGGCGCTGTCCAACCGCGCCTACATTCACTTTTTTATCACCTACAGAGCCCAGATGGTGAGCCTGGCAGTTTTTTTGCTGTTTGTTTACGAAAACGGCGTCAGTCAGCTGATAACGAAACGGGCAGGTAAGAAACGCTGCATCGGATAGCGGTATTAATCCCCTGCTTCAATGAGGCGCTCACCATCCGCAAGGTCGTGGAGGATTTCCGCGCAGCGCTTCCCCAGGCAGCGATCTATGTCTACGACAACGCATCCACCGACGGTACGGCGGAAGAGACGGAAAAAGCGGGGCGGTCGTCCGGTATGAGGGCACGCGGGGCAAGGGACATGTGGTCAGAAGAATGTTTTCGGATATCCAGGCGGAGTGCTGCCTGCTGGTGGACGGGGATGATACGTATCCGGCGGAGGCTGCGCCCCGGTTTGTCCAGTCCATTCTGGAACGCTGGGCGGATATGGTTCTCGGGGATCGTCTGACCAACGGATCGGCAGCCCTGAACCAGCGCAGATACCAGCGAGCGGGCAATCTCCTGAAGGATCATCTGGTGACAATCCTGTATGGCGGCAGGCGGATGGATGTGCTGACAGGCTACCGCGCGCTGTCGGGGGACTTTATCAGAAATCTGGATCTGAGCTCCGAGGGGTTTGAGATCGAGACTGAAATCACGGTTTCGGCCGTAAAACAGGGAATCAGGGTGCTTCATGTGCCGGTGGAGTACCGTTCCAGAAGGGGGGGAGTTATTCAAAGCTGCGGGCGTTTTCCGACGGCATGAAAATCATTCGCAGCGTTTTTCGGTTTCGGCGGCATTCGCATGCTTCCCAAGAGGCGAAGAAGGTTTCCGACAAAAGGAAACAATAACAACGGATAACAGGAAAGGAGAAGATTCCATGGAAAGACGAAACGAAGCGATCGGGAAACGGGTCGCGGGCCGGATGAAGGGCCTGTGCGCCTCCATATTGACCATGGTGCTCATCATGACGGCAGTGATGCCTCTCCCGGCGATGGCAGCCGGGAAAACGGGCAGCTCAGGGGGCACCTACTGGCTGGTGGTCTCGCGATACCATATGGATATGCTGTTCGGCCAGGCACAGGAGAGCGGTGAAGCTCATGTGCTGGATAAGATTGACGGAAACTATAGCGGTGGTTACAGAAACAGCTATGTAGAATATGACACCACACAAAACCCCACACTCTTTCACGGCATAAATTCCTTTGCATCCGCAGCGGCGATTAAAATTGATTATTCCGGGGCTGTGTACTCGGAGGAATTTACGTTGTCTGCCGATACGGATTTAAACTTTGGCTGTGTCATAAGCGTAGATAGTACTGACAGAGAAGCACTGCATACAAGCGGAGCATTCATCGAGGTTTCTCTGCCGGATGGTACGAAGACTGCCAGTACCGGGGCACTGGACGCAGGAAAGGGAACGCTCACACTGCCGGCGGGTACGTATAAACTGAAGCGTTCTCCATATAAATTTGATCGCAGTTTGTCTCCGTATAATGTTACGGTCCCGGTTGAAGTCATTCCCACCAAGATCACCCTGGATCCGCAATCCCTGGAGATGAAAGTGGCGGACACCGCTGCACTTGCGGTGTCGCCTACAATCAAACCCGACAGCATCACCTGGACATCCTCCGACGATGCTGTGGCGAAGGTAGACGCCAGCGGAACGGTGACCGCGGTATCGGCAGGCGAAGCGACTGTTACCGCTACCTACACTGAAACAACAGAGAGTGAAAATCCGATTACAGCCAGCGCCAAATGCGCTGTCAAGGTTTTGAAGGAGAATGCGTTGGTAACAAACGCTCCAACTGCAAAGAACCTGATCTATAACGGACAGGCGCAGGAGCTTGTGACCGTTGGTACAGCCACAGGCGGCGAGATGCAGTACGCCCTCGGCACCGCAAGCAAAGCCACTGAACAATATACCACATCCATCCCTACCGCCACCAACGCTGGAACCTAAATCACAACACGCTACGGCGCAAAGATGATTTTTCCATTTTCATTTTTTCAAAAAAGGTACTAATAAAGCAAGATAACTTCAAAAAAGGGGTAAATAATGTAGATGTGTTTGCAACGAACAGAGTTGGAACATTGGTTACAACTAAGAAATCGTGCTAAGGGGCAAAATCACATGGATTTTTGATGGAGAGACCGAAAGCGGTCTTATTTTTTTGCTTTCTTTCCTTGGGTAGGGTATTAATACCTAATTCCGACCAAGATAACTACCCAGGTAGCAAAATGCCCACCAGACGGATGAGACTGGTGGACAATTGCGTTGCATAGATTTTTTCAGTGAGATCCTCGTGAGGGACAGTATCCATAACTCATTAATTTCTGTGCTGGTTTCCGTGGGTTGCACAGTAATTTGGAAGGTTGATGTAAGGTTTCCATTGGTTCAATAGCTGGATTAGTCCCCTATCATTACCTTGGGTATCAATTCGGGTGAGTGATCCATCTTCCGGATCTTGGGGAACCTTCTCTTTCCAACCGTTTTTCATCTTTTAGCATATCAATAGTGCGGGTAAGCTGCCGCCTGGTCAGATTAAGCTGATCTTGGATTTCATCAAGCTTGATGCTGGGATTATTTTGTATGAGGGCAAATACCAGCTCTTTGCGTTCTGTCCAGTCCACTCCGGCTTGATTGTTACCTGGATCATTACCATGATTGTTACCTTCTTTATTACCTTGGTAATAATTTAGGTTCTTCAGCGTCAAGAAAAACGAACCGTGTTCCGACCTAAATGCAGGAGCAAACTCCTCAGTATAGTTATGCTGGAACTGGTAATCCTCGATGATCTTTTTGAAACCACTGCCGCGCCGCTCCATGTAGATTAGGCGTGTGAACACATCAGCGATGATAGGATTGCGACGCTGCGAGGGGACGGTCATGATATCCCTGTCCTGTACATTTATCCCATCAAACATTCCTCCGGGGGAGTAGATTTCGAGTCGATCATCAAAAATATCGATATGAACTTCACTGCCGAAAACGAGGTAATCCCGATGTATTAGGGCATTAACGATACCTTCGGTCACAGACCGCTCCGGGTAGTCGGGAAGCTCGACACGCCGATCCGGTTCCTTGAACCAGCCTTTATGGGAATTTCGCTTCACAAATGCTTCTCCTTCCTGAAGGAGTGTGATCAGGCTTCCTGTGTATTCCGCATCATCGAGGGCATCCTGAAGCCCGGATGCCTTCGTCAGTCCATTCCATCTTGTGCAGAAGAGACGGGACTGGTAAATAGGGCAGTTGTCCGCAAGCAACGCACCGGCGTTTGTGAGGTTTCCATTGGCATCTCGGATGCCGAACGACTCGTAATCAGTGTCCTGAAAATCTTTATGTGCCCTCTGGTAATAGGTGGAGATGAGCTTGGTAAAAGCCATCTTGGAGAATTCGTATCCTGATGGAAGGCTGTCAAAGCTACGCCCGGAGCCTTTAAGAGTGAGTTCTCTCAGCTTGGCTGAATTACAGATGACGCTTTCGTTCCCAACGCGATGATAGGCAGTTCTCTCACTCTTCCCTGCAGAGAAATACGGCGTTTCTGAGCCGGAATAAACTTCAACGATGATCAGCTTCTTTCCGTCAACGGTAGCAAAACGGAGATTAAACGGTGGGATGGGATCCATCTTGTCTCGAAGCACACGGCTGATCTTTTCAGAATCTCCCTCAGCATCGTCAAGCCCTACCACTTCATTGGTCTTATCGACGATACCGAAGATAAGCGAGCCGCCAATGCCGTTGGCAAAGGCACTGATGCTCTTGCACCAGCTTCGTGGGTCCTTTTCTTCTAACATTTCTTTTTTATCATACTCGGTGGCCTCACCGATGAGGTTTTTTATTTCATCTTCCTGTATGATGTACATGGGCTGTCACCTGCTTTCTTTCATTATGTAGTATCGGCAGTATGCCATAGAATACACATTTCATGATTTATTCCAGTTAACGCTTTCCATCATCATATCAAAATGCTGTTGTTGATCCATTGCCCGGAAGATACGCTCGAAAATATCACGGTAGCGTTCCAGATCGCTCTCGTCCTCGATGAAGTGCTCCTCGGCAATGACGGATGGAGGTGTTGTTATTTTGGAGATAAATGCTTCGGCAAGGTTATATTCTGATGTGTCAAGCGTCCCATCAGAAAGACGGTTGAAGAATTTGTCCTCCCGTTCTTTCAGAATGGTATTTATGAGCTTCTCACCATCATAGCCACAGAGCTGCACAAAGTAATACTCCAGTATCTGATGCATGACGTTGATAAGCGCGGAGGGGCTGCTAAGTTCCCTGTATTCACTCCAAAGGGTGAAATAACTGTTCTTGACCGGGTTATAGTTTTCATGCTGACCGGCACTGCAAGGTCTGATACAGCGTTTACATTCTGAACGGCTATTTTCCTTCCGAACCAGGAAAAATGAGGTCGTGTCATAATAATCAGCGATGGAGCGACCAGCGGTGATGTCCCTATGGAAGTGTACATTATGTGTAAGTATAAAAATCTGGTCGATCTGGGCATCCCCATACTTGTCGTCCACAAGTGTACCGCGCATCCTGCAACGCTCGGCGAGCTGCTTTACAAGGGAGCCTATGATGAATAGGGCACTGTCATCCATGCTGGAGACAGGATCATCGATCACGACGACTTTGGGCTTTTTCTTTTTGTTGTCATCATCGTCTTTGAAACCAAGAACATCATAGTAGAAATACAAGAAGGCGATAAAGCTGCGCTCGCCTTCGCTCAGCTTGTCGGCAACTTCATAAGGCTTACCATCCTTCATCCGCATGACGGCATATACATTTTCCTTGCCATCCTCCGGACGAAGTTCGAAGCCTTGGAAATTAGAGTGCCGCAAGAGGTCATTGATCTTGGACATTGCTTCTTCGGTGGGAACACCTTCCGAGTTGGCCTCCTCAAGTTCCTTCTGGAGTTTGACCAGTTCTTCTTTTTGAACTTTTAGCTGAGCGGAGAGAGCCGTTCGCTGTGTCTCCGCGTCCTTCAGTTCTTTGCGGTATTTCTTGTTATCATCCTCGAGCAGGAACACCGCATATTCCCACACTTTCTTTTTCAATTCCTCTTCTTTGTCACCGCGTTCTTTGAAGAGGTTGTTATTTTCTTCAATCTTTGTATTCAGATCCTTCACAGTCCGTTCTATCTCTTCAATGGCAGAGCGGATGTCTGGAAGAGTATACTTGCCGGAGGGATTAGCAATTTTCTCACGGATGGTATTCAAGCATTCCTGCGTTACGGTGCCGAGGGTTTCAATCTGCGCATTAAGAGCAGATGTAGAAACAGCAGGGAACGGATTCTTTGCCAGTTCCCGGAGAGAAAGATAGAGCGAGGACAGAGTCTGCTTGAAGGAATCCAGGTATGCATTCAGACTTACCATATTCCTGGCGTAGTCTTCGTTAAAGAGGTCTGCAATATCCTGCTTGAAATCTTTCGGGAGTCCCTGCCTACAAAAAGGGCATAACCCGTCCTTGTTTTCTTCGTGATATGCATAATGATCAACACCTGTCTGCACCCAGGTCATGGCATCCAGCTTCTTGATAAACAGGGCATATGGCCTGTCGCTGCTGCTGGTGATTTCTGTACCCATTAGCTTCGCTCCGGGCAGGTTTTCAAATGCGTATGCATTTGAAGGAAAAGACAGCGTGGGATATTTCTGGAGGTCTGAAGCGAAGAGGGCATTATATTCCTCGGTGAGAGCCTTGGGATCATGCTCAACGGGAGTTGTGCTTGCACACTTTGCACTCGCCTCACGAAAGAAGGGTTCCTTTCCGTTCAGGCATCCAGCCATTGATCTCTTGAAGGTTTTTCTGCAATAATCGGTCAGCTTCCAAAATGGATCCCAGTATTTCTTTGCAATATCATCATCGGATAACAGCTTGCCAATGGCTTCCTGTAAATCCGATATTTCCTTTGTCTTGTCTGTTATTTTGTCCTTAATGGCATCCTGTTTTTTGATTGCCTGGTCGTTGGCCTTATGAAATATCAGGCGTCCGGTTAGTCCTTTATAATCAGTGAAATTTGTATCGATGTAATTCTGATCGTAAACCTTTACATCGAAAGAATCCTTTGTCTTCAAATCTTCCCAAATAACGCCGTCATCCTCCTCGATGGCTTTTGCTATCGTGGATTTTCCTGCACCATTCCTGCCAAAGAAATAGTTGACGAGAGTAGGGGTAATAGGTTTTGTATTACCATCGAAGGATTTCTTTGTGGGCATTATTGTTTTGATGGCGGCGGTCTTTTTGCCTAAAATTTCATCATCTTGCATAATAGCTCCTTTCCAGAGTCCAGGCTTATCAGAGTTTTCCTTCAAGTACCAGCTTATCGATCTCAGAAAGCCTGAATTTGTATCTCTTCCCGACCTTGTTTGCGGGGAGCTTCCCCGAGCGCACCCAGGTACGGACGGTATCCGGTGTGACACTTAAATGCTCTGCCACATCTTCGATATTCACCCATTTTTCGTTATCAAGTTCTTGTTCTTTGCCCATAGTATTCCTTCTCCTTCAGTTTTTGGGGTTTGAAAGCTTCACATGACGGCTTAGCGTGGCAATCAGGTCGGCATTCTTTACGGACCAGTGTATCTCGGTAAATTCGCTTGTGCGTGGCTTGGTAACGATATGGAGGTCTTTCACAAGCGATTCGATCAGCGACTGGTCTATGGAATCAGACATCTTAAACCCGAAATAAATGATTCCATGCTGTACATCGATATCAGTTAAATGCCCATAATGAAATTTCTGTGTTGGGTCGACCTCACCATTATATCTGCGTGTCTTGTTCGCCACAATGGTAGGGAACTTCATGATCTCGGCTATTTCCCTTTTCGTGAGTGGTTTAAGCCACTTGGCTATCGACCTCTCAGTGGCATATTCTTCGCATAGGCAGCATTCAGGAATCATCTGAAAATGGCGTGACCGCAGTTTTTCGCCCTCAATGACGAAAAGGTTGAAATAATCATGGCTGATATCGATGGGGAAGGGGACATTTGATTCCTCATCGACAATTACATTTCCTTCCACCTTGCTGATGGTAACATGCTCTTGCTTGCATCTGGTCACCATGTTCATAAGTTCAGCATAGGCCGCCGGTGACAGCTCGTTTTGGAGATTTTTCGTTTCCATGTTTGCACGATGCAAGGAGGATGGTGTATTTGGTTGTGGTATCAAATCATTCATATGGTCACTTCTCCTTACAGATGCAGGTCGCCAAGAACTGATCCGACAATGACACCGTTGTTGATATAGTTGATGGTTGATCCGCTGTTTGTGCGATCGCCATCCTTTTGAGAACCGCCCCTGTCAGCTTCACTATTCGGTTCGATCACATCGCCTTCCACGACAGGGATATCATATGCCGCAGAGTCAGGTGTATCATCCCCGTATTCTTCCGGGAGCTTTGCCTCGACTTCTGGAAAGGATGGGCGGTTTACGATAAGGTCGGTACGGAAGACCTTTGCAAAGGATGGATCGTAATCACCCGTGTCGTTTGGGTTTTCTTTATCGAGATAGATCAGCTTAAGTGTATCCTGTCCGTGTTTATTATCAGGCCTATTCTGCAGGATATAGTTCCACACACCCAGAAGGAAAGGCTGTATATCTATGGCTTCTGCCTGGACAAGGTCTTTCTTTTTAATAGGGGTACAGTTCTTGCCACATAGCAGTTCATCATTTCGCCCTATGTCATCGTCTTTCTTTATCACATACAGAATCTTTCTGGCTGCGAGGTCAAGCGGGTATATACCGTCATCACGCTTTTTCATAGAAAAGTATCTCGTAAGGATCGTTGATATCATGTAGAGGGCACGGTCTGTGTCCTGAGTGATTTTTTCACGAAGGCTTTCCTTGTATTCATACTTGCGAAATGGCATGGACATGCCGTAGTCGCTCTTGCAATTCTTATATTTTGATACGCTGTCGCCAAAATCGCTCTGTTTATCGAAATTCGCTAATCCCTTTCCGGGAAGTTCAACCAGATCTTTCATGATGTATTCGTCGCGGACATCGCCCTTGATGCCCTTATATCCCTTCGTAGGGGAAACGCGTTCACGGCTCGCTTCTACAAGTAGTGTAAAGAATACACCTCCACAAAGATAAGGTACGGTCTGATCAGCCATAAGATACCCCTCCAGATTTATTTTAAATACCGGCAGACTGAGCGACTCCTATTTTTCTCTGAGCGACTGAAATCAACTCCTAATCCGTCGCTTGCGGAAATTGACCGTATCAGTGCGCTACTCCAGAATTCCAAGTGAAAGGGGAAACCCAGACCGCCCGTCAGTATTCAAGTAAAAAACCATATAAACACATATAAACCATTATATCATGACAGGTGATCTATAACAACTTAAAAATCGGCCGAGCATCATCGGACGCCCACTCCCGGTAAGGGGAGTTTTGCCATACGGTCCGGACGGTGGTGCATAACTAAATATTGTTAGCCAGTATGGCGGCTGACCAGCAAACGGGGTGACCTGTTGGTTTGGTTCAGTGCGCACAAAAATCCAATGCCATAGGCCGCTCCGGGAATAGGAGTAGCCGTATGCTAACACTGAAGGATTTAGTTTTCGATGATGGTTCTTACATGATTCCCAATGAAATCTATGATAGGGATGAGAAGGTTCTAAGGAGACGTGGACAGAATGAAACAGAAGATGCCTATAAGACTCGCAAGGACAATGAGAAAAGTTTGGTAGAACAGGCTTGCCATGATAGGAACTATAGGGGCGCAAAGCATCAGCCATTCATTGATGACATCAAGGTAAACAGCCGTATCTTCCGTGCGCTGATTGTTCCCGCCACACAGGAGGAGTATGAGGACTATGTGCATGCAGAGGATCGAAAGCAGAAGAAGGAAGCCTATTATAGGAGATGTCCTATAACGGACGGAAATGGCGGGTTCAAGCAATGTCCACTGCGTATTCCGAATTCTGACTTTGGCAAGGTGCCAGGAGCGACAAAGACCATCGTAAACCGCTGTGAGAACTGTGCGAGGTACAGGGCGTGGAAGAACGATACAAAGACAGAGTCTTTGGAGAACATGGTCTACAATGATGATGGGGAAGAGAGGGAGCGTGGTGAGTTTGGAAGATCGATGCTCTCTCGGGGAGATATATCAGACCGAATCAGGGACATTGTACTGAATGTAGTAATGGATAAGCACTCCAAGTACTACGCTGCTGTAAAGGCTATGCTTGATGATAATCTTGGTATCCCCGTCATGAAGGGGACCATCTGCGATGATATCCTCGAAGGACGGAGCGACCTTGCTCTTTCCCTTTAAGATGGAAAGGCCGTCCTCATAGGCTGCCCTCATAGCGGCATCGATCCTTGCCTTTGCTGTCACATCGGACTTCTTTACGATAAGGCTTCCGCTGTACTTGGGTTCCTGGTCGCCGAATGCCCTCGGCTGGTTAAGATTGGCATACGATACGATGCAGGGTATCGTACACATATTAGGGTGTTTTGCGCTCATAACTATTCCTCCTCATTAAACGCTTCATCAATAATGTTCATTTCAGGTCTTTTGTCATCCTCGGGAGCGAGTACGGGCTTTCCGGGCGGCTTGTAGACCAGCCCCTCAAGCAGCTCCGTGAACCGCTTTTTTCCGAGTTCCTTTGTCATAAGAGTGATGCCTTTGACCTTTTTCTCATATGGGTCGTAGCCTGCCTTTAGGACAGCCTTTGCGACCGCTTCCTCATCGGTATATTTCCGTACCGACCTTCCCTCGACTACTTTGTAGCCACGATACTTTGTGCCGGCAAGAGCCTGTGAGAGGGCATATTCCTTAACATCGGATGCCCATGCAGTAAGCTCATCGATCTTGGCAAGGATGGCGGATATCTCGTCATCGGACAGTGTGTCCGGGACCGTGAGTTCATACTCGGCAAGCTCAAGGTTGTATTCTGCCCTTGCACGGCATACTGCCTTGGCATTGCAGAACATACAGTGGTCGCCTGCGACCAGCTCATCAAGGTGTGTGAGATTGTCAGCACCATACTTGTTAAGGAGATCCTTTACTTCGTCGCGGTGCGTCTTGGCTATTCCAGCAAGGAACTGCCGTACCTCGACTTTGGTGTATGTCTTTTCCTCTGTGGGAGCCTCCGCCTCTGTCTCCGCTGTTTCCTCGGCAGGCTCCGGCTCCTTTTTCTTTGGTGCAGCCTTCTTCGGCTTCTCCTCTATGGCCACGGGCTCATCCGGGATATCGAAGATTGTCCTGACCGCTCCTATGATGGGCGGAACCATCTTCATTGCCTTTGAGAATGTATCCGCAGCCACAATGAGGCTTGATACAAACTCCTGCGTGTCGTTCAGCACGCTCGCCAATTCATTCTTGTTTTTGCTCATTGCAATCCTCCTGTAATTGTCCGTTTTCCAGTTTCGTGGCGAGCCTTTTGGCGACTACCGAAATCGCAATCAATATATCCCTGATCTCTTCAGCATCCTGCTTTTCCTGTCTGTCAGCCATATTTGACCTCCTTCCTTTTGGCAGCTCGTCTGTGCCTTTCTAATTGGGATAGGAGAATGGACCGTGATTTCTTCCACCACCTTTTTGAATTTTTTTTTCTTTCGGCTGGCTTCCACGTCTCTCCCTTCACTTGGGATAGGAGAATGGCGCACCGTTTTTTCCACCCCGGAAATGATTTTTTTTTTCGGCGGCAGGATTTTTTTGGCATTAAAAAGGAAGGAATGCGATTTTTTGAAAAAAGTTGAAAAACATGGTGGAAAAAAACGGGGTTCATTCTCCTATCCCAGATAGAGGCAGATATAAGGCCAACGAATTAACGGAAAGGAGGCGTGAGCCTATGGTGACGAGAGCAGGTCCGGTGGTGTATGTGGCGTCAAAGCTGTCCGGGGACATCGAGACGAATGTGGAGCGGACGAAGGGGTACAGCCGTTTTGTGATTGAGCAGGGCGGCGTTCCGATCAATCCCATCCTTAATCTGAACGGTGTCATCGAGGAGGAGACGGGGCGCGAATTAGCGATGTACCTTGACATTCGCATATTGGAAAAGGCAGACGAGCTTTGGGTGTTCGGAATGCCCAGCGCGGGGATGCTGTTGGAGATCGAAGCGGCGGAGCGGATGATGCTGCCGATCCGCACATTCACTACAGATTTGAAGGAGATTTGATTATGGCAAGTGTAGCAAAGTGCGATAAGCACATGGATTGTTTCGCGAACAAGGACGGACGCTGCGTCAGTCTGAAGGATAACAACTTCGGCGGACGGGACTGCCCGTTCTACAAAAGCAACAAAGAGGTGAGCCGTGACGAAATCGAGGCGTCCTGCAGGGCGTATGCGGAGTCGCACGGCGGCGAGAACAAGGAGGCATAGGATGAAGTTTACCTTATATACAGCGGATGTCACGGGAGTGGCATCCAATTGCCTGTATCCGCACAGGCATGAGATAGATTCTGCGGAAAAGCTGGCGGAGGCAACGGCAATGGATAATGTCTGCGGGCATTTCAAGAATGACTACCGCAACGGGGAGAACTTCCTCGGATGCGACTGCGTCATGATGGACTGCGACAATGACCACTCCGATGATGAGGCGGACTGGATGACCCCGGAGAAGCTCTCCGAGGCGATGCCAGATGTGGCTTTTGCTGCGGTACCAAGCCGTAACCACATGAAGGAAAAGAAGGGCAGGAAACCGAGGGACAAGCACCATTATGTATTTCCCATCCCGGAGAGTTCCGACAGACAGTGGGTGGCAAACCTTAAAGCCGGGATTCAGTCGCAGTTTCCTTTATTTGACGCAAATGCCCTTGACGCCACGAGGTTTGCCTTCGGCTCAAAGTGCAAAGCAGATGACATCTTTTGGCAGGACGGCTGGCTTACCGTCGATGAGGTGGTGGAACCGTTGGAAGAGCTTGAGGACGATATCCCCGGAAAGCCTGTCAGCATCATACCCAAAGGGCAGCGTAACCAGTACCTGTCGAGGTTTGCGGGTCGCATCTTAAAAAGGTACGGGGAGTGCGAGAGGGCTTACCAGATATTCCTTGAACAGGCCGACAAGTGCGAGGAACCCCTGTCGGAGAGGGAGCTTAAGACCATATGGGGTTCTGCCGTGAAGTTCTTCCGGGAAAAGGTAGTTCCCTCTGACGGCTATGTGGACCCCGGCGACTACAACAGGAGGGCAGGCTACTTAAAGCCCGATGACTACTCCGATATCGGGCAGGCCAAGATGTTAGTCCGGGAGTATGGGGATGAACTTGTCTATACGGTCGGCACGGACTACCTGCGGTATGACGGCAAGGTATGGAACGAGTCCAAGCAGCAGGCCATAGGCGCGATGGAGGAGTTCCTGGATTTGCAGCTTGCGGATGCCATGGTCTGCTGCGGCGAGGCAAAGCAGGCCTGCATTGACGCTGGCTTTGACCCGGAGGGAGTGGGAAAGCGTGACATGGCAAACCTCTCCGATGACCAGCTTGCCCTTCTGGAGGCATACCTTGATGCAAGGAAATATTACGCATTCGTCATGAAAAGGCGCGACATGAAATATGTCACGTCAGCACTGCAG
>JAEEGI010016043.1_pt1 | contig 15507 bp, 21 predicted proteins | sample 8958751 | NCBI WGS metagenome assembly JAEEGI01 (sample SAMN16246545, study PRJNA631951) | gut metagenome | biome: gut microbiome; feature: rumen; material: KS-attached | host: Bos | place: Iran: Karaj | collected 2018-10
TTATAAATAACAGGGTGACCCACCGGGGACGGGGGTTATGGGTCATGCACCTCAATGACCCACAACCCCCGTCCCCTGGTGGGTCACCATAACCCCCGTCCCCGGTGGGTCACCACCACACTACGTATGAAAGGACATCATCTATGAATGTGATCGAAACCAAAAGTCTTACGAAGTCATACGGCAAAGCCCGTGGGATCGTGGATCTGACGCTCAGTGTTGAACAGGGCGAGTGGTTCGGTTTTATCGGGCCGAACGGAGCCGGCAAGTCGACGACCATCAGGACACTCCTCGGACTCATCTTTCCGTCCTCGGGAAGTGCGAAGGTTCTCGGACTCGATGTTGTGAAACAAAAAGAAGAGATCCTGCGAAGAACCGGATATCTCCCCTCGGAAGCACTCTTCTATCCCGGAATGAGGGTTAAGGATATTCTCAAGTTCTCAGCCGATCTGAGAAAAAAGGATTGTTCAAAGACGGCAGCCGCGCTCTGCGACAGGCTTCAGCTCGATGTGAGCCGCAAAGTTGACGAGCTTTCGTTCGGAAATCGCAAAAAAGTAGCGATCGTAACCGCGCTCCAGAGCAAGCCCGATCTTCTCATCCTCGACGAGCCCACAAGCGGTCTCGATCCGCTTATGCAGCACGAGTTCTTCGAGATCATCCGCGAGTACAACAAGGAAGGCACGACAGTCTTCGTTTCAAGCCACATTCTACCCGAAATCCAGCGTAACTGTGACCGCGCCGGTGTCATCCGCGAGGGGCGTCTCATAGCGTGCGACAGCGTTGAAGCCCTCGGCCGGAGCAGCGCAAAGCGCGTATCCTTCCGTGGTAACGCGAGTGTAGACGGGCTGGCGGGGATCAAAGATATAAGCGTTCAAGGAGAAACAAGATCATTCCTGTACAGCGGCGATATAAACGCACTCATAGGAAGGCTTTCGGGAGGTTCTCTCAAGGATCTCACGATCACCGACCCCGACCTCGACGAGATATTCATGCATTTCTACGGAAGTAACGCCGACAAGAAGGCAGCACAGGAACCCGAGTTTGATAGCAGCAGGGAAGCAAAGACACAGGAACCCGGCACAAGCACCGCAGGAAAGGAGGAGAAGTGACATGACGATCTTTTTACATGAAATCAGACAGGGCAGGAAGTCGTTCATCATCTGGACGGGCGTGATCGCGTTTTTGCTCGCAGTGTGCATTTTCCTCTACCCCGAGATGAAGGCGGAGATGGGATCACTCAGCGAACTCTTCGCTTCGATGGGATCATTTACCGCGGCGTTCGGCATGGACAGGATCAATTTCGGAACACTCAACGGCTATTACGCGGTTGAATGCGGAAATGTTCTCGGGCTCGGCGGTGCGTTCTTCGCTGCACTTTGTGCAATAGAGGTTTTGAGCAAGGAAGAGCGTATGCAGACATCAGAGTTTCTGCTCACTCATCCGGTGAGCCGTGTGAAAGTGATGACAGAGAAGCTTATAAGCGTTATCTGTCGCGTTGTTGCCATGAACATTGCGATCTTCGTGATCGTGGTCGCATCGATTGCAGTCATCGGTGAGCCGGTTCCGTGGGGCGACATGATCCTGATGCACATCGCATATTTACTGATGACACTCGAGATCGCATGCATATGCTTCGGAATCTCGGCGTTCATAAGAAGGGGCAGCCTCGGAATAGGCCTCGGGATCGCAGCGATCCTGTACTTCCTCAATCTTATCGCAAACATCACGGAGTCAGCGGAATTCCTTAAGTACATCACACCTTTCGGTTATTGCGACGGTTCGAAGATCATAGACGACGGTTCCCTTGATCCGGCGAAGATCCTCATCGGACTGGCAATTGGCGCTGTGTGCGTAGCGGCGGCGTACATCACATACCCGAAGAAAGATATTCACTGAAGTAAGGTGACCCACCGGGGACGGGGGTTATGGGTCATGCACCTCAATGACCCACAACCCCCGTCCCCTGGTGGGTCACCCTTCGGCGTCCACGATTGCGTTCTCCACATTGGTGCCTGTCACCTTCGAGTGTATTTCTCCGGAATCAATGGTTTTAAATACTCTTTTACACTCTCATATATGGTTTCAAACGGCGGTTTATATACATCCCCGGAAAAACGGAACTTGTCATATGAATGTTTTAGATCATCTATTCTTCTCAAAAATCCATCAAAATCTCCGAGCTCTCTACCCGATTCTTCAAGTGTCCTTGTAACATCTTCAGTATTAAACTCAAAAACCCGAGAAATATAATACATATCCACAACATCTTTTATTCTTCTAAAAACCTTGTCCTTTGATATAACTGAAACCTTATCAGCTATCATCTGCCTCGGAGACACTCCGCGGAATCGGACTCCTTCTATTTCATACATTTGTGTAGGTACATCCGGTCTGTTGACGTCAATATCCATGGTGAAGATCAATTCTCCTGTGGATTTATCGTTAAGTTCAAAGCCTGCCGATCTTTTTTCTCCATACATACGGTATATCTTCACATCAAGCGGTATGTCATTTTGATCCAACGCACGTTGTAATGATTTCTCCATCTGATCACCTGTAGGTGCTGTTTCAGAATACCAGTTGCCGTCAATATCAACAGTATGACGGGTATCTTCTGTAAAGCCTGCCTCCATCAGGCAGGCTTTCAGCACCATCGACCCCTTAAAGTTCACCGGAATCCCACAGTCATACAGGGCTTTCATTACTTTGTACATCATTTTTTCTTCAGCCGAAAGTTTCATTGCACAATCCTCTTATTCGTCGTAATATTCTATTGCCTCATTCGCAAGGCTATCAAATCTGTCCTGATACTCCGGAGCAACAGACAATCCTTGAAAGCTTTCCCCGTTAGAATAATAATATCTGCTCAATGCCTCTATCGTGCCCTGCATATCAAGGATTGATTCATTAGCAAAAGCATCTGACAGTGTCCTATTAAAATCCGTAAACTTCAGCCCGTTCTTTTCGCGCACATTTATGGGGCTGACGTAATTTCCGATCACGGTCACTCCGTTATATCTGGTTAACCTGTCATCACCGTATATCCATATGATGAATTCATCACTCCGTCCACCAAAGCTTCCGCTACACATAAGAGCTTCGTCCAGCGCAAATACAATTTCATCTCCCAGACTTTCGCTAACCGCCTTAAGCCAAGATGTAGCTCCCACATAGTCACTTCTCTTCGGAAGATCCTGCTTATTTGAATCATACTTCGGCAAAGCCAAGGCTTTCTTATTGATTAAGTCTTCCTTAATTCGTGCCTTTAGGAGTTCCAAAATATATTCGGGAGGCTTGCGCATACCGGTCTCCCAGTTTTGAACCGTGCGAAATGGTATATTGTACCTTTCCGCAAATTCACTTTGCGTGTCCCCTAATTGCTTTCTCATATCTCGAATGTTCATTGTTGCATCCATATATATCACCTCAATAGAATAATACACCCAATGGGTGTATTATTCAAGAGGCTTTTTGAAACAGTTTTCTACTATTGGACGTTCATCTTTTTCCCTCATTTTCCACTCTTTTTCCGACTAAACCTCATTTTCCACTCTTTTTCCGACTAAAACCACGATTTTGCTTCTGCTCTTCCTCTACAACTCCCAAGAATTCCATGACCTCTTCGTAAGTCTTGTCACTCTTAAGCGTAAAGGTACCTGGTACTTTTACGCGTGCCGCGCGAATCCCCGTTCGCAAAAGGGCATTTCCTACGCAAATCCCCATTCGTAAAATCCCTCATCACAAAATCTCCAAGAATCTAGATATGGAATATCACACAATCTCCTGTCGGTAAATATGTATACATCACATTTTCTCCAGCTATTAAGTAGTAAAGGTACCGGTTGGGTAAATTCAGCGTAAAAGTACCTGGTACTTACGTCTTGTTTTTCATATTACTTTTGGTCCTTTTTATTATTTTTCTTTTCGGAAAGGAAAGTGACCTAAAAAATTCTGACATATTAAAAGAAAACAAGAAAGGATTATTGAACTATGGATATGGATAATGAAACATTTTTTGAGAAGCGTTTTATGGCCGCTGTCAACTCTTTGCACAACCTTATCTCCACCGCGATGTTTCTTCGTGTTTTCGTTGCAACAAAAAAATCAAACGTACGCCTCAAAACACAGGCCGTACTTTTCTTCCCTCTAAACAAGCGCATCCAAACCGAAATTTATGCATTAGAGGAAAAAAGTATCGGCTCCAACAAAGAGCGCATGTTCACTCTTGCGCTTCAAAGAGTTGATACAAAACAAGAACTAGGCTACATCCCGCACGTGCGCTGTTCCTCCGCTTTTGAGCCCGGTACTATAGCTGACGCGTTAGATACCCTAGTTACTTTCATTTTCAATAAATCAACAGCCATTCCGAAAACCAAGGCTAAAATAAAGGAAATACAGCAAAAATTAAAGGAAAATGACCAAGCAACTAATACTGAACTCGAGTATGAATTGTGTTATTTACAGGGGCGTTTGACGGAGATGGAGGAAAAAGACATGCTCATTTCCGAAGGCTATCCTACCAAATATGAACGTTTCTAGCTGTAATGAACATGAGGCACCCCACTCCCGGGATGCCTCACTTCTTTTATTTCTTTTCAGCTCTCAGTATATTAGACACCAGCGCCTGGGAAATTCCGAGAGTATCGGCAATCTCCTGCTGCTTATACCCTTTTTCTCGCATTTCTTTCACTGTTTTAGCCCGTTCCGACGGATCTGTCTTCTGTTTTTGATCGGTAGCATTCTCCTTAGATCCCTTTCCTCGAAGCGTCTTTGTTATCCGGAAAGACTCATCATTTTCTCTTTTCCCTTTTACCGTCATAAGGCATTTCTTTTTGCTTATGTCAAACTTAAGCTCCGTTATATCATCATCTTCAAGCAGCTCCGTAAACATGTTGAAGATCTCGCCACATCCCTTCTCTGTAAAGTCTCTCTTTATCATATTTCCTCCGGAATTAGTATTAATAATATTATTTTTATAAATGATATTAGAATCATAATCGGATTGTCTCGTTTTGTCAAGCGTTCATTCCGTAAAGTCTAATCATTTTCGTTCCTTTCTTCTATCTCAAACAATGCGCTGTATTTTAACGCTTTGATCCAGCAGGCAATTAAAGCAAAAAGGGAATCATGAACTGAAATATAAAAAGACTGCTAAAACCGCCTTTTCCTGGTGTGGCTTTTAACAGTCTTTTGATTTGCTCTCAGTTTTTAGCCCTAATGAGTGTTTTATCTGCTTATTACGGCTATAGCACAGGGCATCCGTCCGTCTACCACCACATATTCAACATCCTCATAGCCCATATCTGTAAAGAACTTCTTGTATGAATCCAGATCGAACTGCCGCTTAAATTCAGCACCCAAAAGTGTTATCAATTTCACGGCTATCGTTCCGCTCTTCTTTGTCATGTTGATATATGTGGGTATGATGATCTTGCCTCCCGGCTTTACGACCCTTTCAAGCTCGCTCATCGCTTTCTTCGGATCCGGGAGAAGGTGTATCACATTTCCGGCAACAACCTTGTCAAACCGTTTGTCTCTACATTTCAACTGAGTGATATCAGCTCTTTTAAACGTCGCATTATGATACCGGCTGCATTTCTTCTTTGCCTGTCGGAGCATTCCGGGAGCAAAGTCTGTTGCAACAAGCTTCTTGCACTTCTGCGCGATATATATGCTGATCGCTCCCGTTCCACAGGCACATTCTAGCACCACATCTGACGAGTCGATCATTTCAGCCACTTTCTTTCCGGTTCCGGTGTAGACCTTGCCATTGTAGATGTTTTCAAAAAGATCGTATAACGGTGATATTTTGTCCCAAAACATGTGCATTCCTCCGTTCCTCTACAGTTTTCTTTTCATGCTTTTTTGTTTCTGACTTCGTCTAGATTCTTCTCTTTTTCGAAGAAAGCCTTTTTGAGCATCAAGTATTCATCGTCGTTACATTCTCCGCAGTTTTTGATTCCTTTTTCCCGGCAACATTTCACAACATTGTACCTGCACCGGTTTTCTGGCCTGAATCCCATCTATTCCGGTCTTGGGTTTCTATATCCACGCATACTCCCGGATTTCCCTATTCCGTCCATTCAACATAGAAATCTACGATCACATCTTCTTTCCCGCCAAAGGCTTCTTTTATCTCCTCTTCTGTTCCGTTTAGCTTTCCAAGCTTTGTAAAATCCCAGGTGTTTTTATCGTAATATATCGTTATCTGGTTTCCTTGGTATAAAATAAGATCTCCCGGAGATGTTGTTATCTCTTTGTCGCTGCGAGTGATGCTCCACGGAAGCTCTCCTACTTTTTCGAAGCTTCCATAATCACACATTTTGACCTGAATGCTATCTTTTTTTACCTTTTCAAAGAACTCTTGGGCGGAAACGTTGTTTTCGAGATCAACTGTAAAAGATCTTTCTCCTGTAGAAACAACCAAAACCGCATTAGGAGTCATGTCTCCTTCTTCCTCTTCGGACGGCTTTGCTTCCTTCTCAATTTCCCCTGTCCAGTCCAAAATGCCGCCAAACTCATACACATGGCTGTATCCCATATCAGCAAGCTTTTGAGACGCTTCCTTGCTTCTTCTACCGCTTCGGCAGTATACAAGGATTATCTGATCCAAATCGGGAAGCTCCGCGGGCGGTTCCTTGTCTATGTCTTCATTGGGGATAAGGATCGCTCCCGGGATATGTCCCGCGTCATATTCGTCTTTTCTTCGAACGTCCACTATCACATGACCGTCTTTTTCTTTCATCATGCGCTTGGCTTCGTCCTGAGATATCTGCATATACTGTTTCTTCTCAACTGTTTTCTGTATTGTATCACTGCCACATCCCACAAGAACGAGAGACAGCGCGATCGTCATCATGGAGCAAAAGAAACTCATCATCGTTAACCCCTTTCATTCCAAAGAGTACTGCATCATCTCATATACAAGCCGGCTTCCTTCCCTGATCTCATCGGGAAGGAGCGCCCGTGCTACGAGCTTTAACTCGTCCGTCTCTATATCGGTTCTTCTAAGGTTTGCATAGTCTCCATCAATACTGACAACCTCGTATGTCAATGTTTCCATCACAGTATCCTTCTTTCTTCTTTACCAATCCAAAATGTGACTATTAAAGGTACACGGTCCCCCGATTTTTAACGCTTATGCCCTTAATCAAAAGATATCACCAGAGTTGTTCCTCCATCCATTGTCTGAGACACCAGCTTGATCGTTTCCGCGCTTCTTAAAGGTACACGGTCCCCCGATTCTTACGATTATTACACATTGGTTTTCATGGTAGCACTTCCTTTAAATATATTTTAAGGGAAGTGCTATCAGGTTTTCCCGCAGATATGTTTTTTTGTCGATCAGGCAGAGTATCACACCAAGTCCTCTTTTCTTCTCCGGGATCTTATCAAGCACTGTGTTTGCGCTTCCCATAGATGCTTTGGGGTTCCCTGTCATTTTTATCTCGACGGGATAAAGAATTCCGTTTTCCTCAATAATCAGGTCTATTTCATTCTCACTTTTCCTGCTTTTATCCTTTCCGCGGTAGTAAAAGATGCTGAATCGGTAATCTGTTCCTTCGTTAGAAAATGATTTTATTATTTCCGATACAACATACGTCTCAAACATGTTTCCGGCTACCGCGCTGTTTTTCAGTGCATCAGCAGTCAGCCATCGCGTCAGATAACATGCCAGTCCGGTATCTCTGAAATAAATCTTGGGGGATTTGATCGCTCTGGATAATGCACCGGCACTATACGGTTGAAGAAGGTAGATAATTCCTGTCCTTTCCAAAACGGATATCCACTTTTTAACAGTGGGCTCCGACACCCCGACATCTCCGGCTATATTGGCATAATTGAGCAATTCACCCGTTCTTGCTGCTACCGCTGTCAGAAACTTAAAAAATGTAATGCTGTCCTCAGCGATCATTTCATTTATATCTCGCTCCAAATAAGTATCAACATAAGAGGAATAGAAGTCCTGCCAGTCTCTGTCCACATCATATAACTCAGGATAGGAACCCTTATGGATCAAATCCCATATATCATCATAATCTTTCAGTTCTTCTTCTCGTTCCGATAAATACTCGTCGGTAGGTATAAAATGCTTATTAAACCTGATGTTGTGTATTTCTCTCAGCGACAGGCCTGAAAGCTCCGTTACGGAAACCCTCCCCGCAAGCGATTCACTCATTCCCTTCATCAGCTCCAACTTTTGAGATCCCGAAAGAATAAACTGTCCCCTCTGATCTGACTCATCAACCAAAGCCTTAACATCTTCCAAGATACCGTTCTCTTTTTGTACCTCATCAATAAAGAGCGGTCTGGGATTGTTTATAAAGAACAGTTTAGGTTCTTCTTTTGCTTGCAGCCTTGTCATTTTGTCATCAAATGATACCCTGTTGTAATCAGCGAATTGATGTTTTATCAACGTAGACTTTCCTACCTGTCTTGCTCCTGTAAGCAACAGGCATTTACTGGACTGCGCTCTTTTTTTGAGTATGTCCGAAATTGCTCTTTCTATATATGCCACATCAATACCTCCGACTAATCTTAAGTCTAATTACATATTAGCCAATTACAGGCTGAATGTCAATAATAATTACGACTAATCTAAAGTCTGGTTTTAGATTAGTCGTAAAAACTATCGTCAACGCTTATACCCATGTCACAGCTTAATCCCCATCTTCTTCACGAGATCCCCGTAACTCTTCTCATACTGCGCCCGTGTGATCGTCCCGTGCGCCAGGAAAGTATCAAGGGTCTCCTTCTGATGCAGGAAGAGAGCGCGCTTCTTCTCCTCACTCTCGATCTCCCTGTATCGCTCGAGCAGGTTGTAGATCCCGTCTTCCGAGAGCACACCGCGTTTTAAGTCGCCGGGTAACAGCCCCGCTTCATCGTCTGCGAAATCCTGCTTCCACTCAGGGCTTGTGTAGTAGCTCTCCAAAGCGTCGATCGTCTCTTTCAAAGCATCTGCCGTTTCCTTTGAATACGCTTCAAGCATCTCTTCCGCCGTAACTCTGAGCTCCTCGAAGTGGCGGATGCGTAAGATCTGCGAATTATTAGTTTCGTCCATCGAGACTGCTCCATTCTTCTTCCTTATCTTAAAGGTACACGGTCCCCCGATTACGGATCAGACATCGACCCCGTTGCGATCATACATTTTTTGAAGCGCCACTTATTAAATATTATAAAACTGTATTTTTCTCCGTTTTTCATTTCAAAAGTAGCCTTGGGAAACAAAGCCCATTTCCATGATACCGAAAGAATATCATCTCTGTTCAGAATAAGATCCCGATATTTCCTCTCCACGGTAATCTTGCCTGTTTTATAGTTAATAACGTGTTCGTCAACGATCAGCGCGCCGCCGAGAACACCATGATGACATAAACTGCAGATAAAATAATGTTTCACAGTCTCCCTCCTTAAAGTTGGATCTATACTATAAAAGTGAACACGAAAAGATTCTGTTTTCGAAAAGGAACTCAGTTCAAGCTTTTCATAGTCAGGAGGCTGAAGTGATTTTTGCCATCTTTGCTCTTGTTTCTGATGCAATTGAAATTATAGGCGTTTTCCTTGTTTTTGTCCTGAACGATTTTCAAGACCACAAAGCAAAAGTCGTTGTAAGTCCATTTTTCGTCGTCAAGTTCAAAGTAGAGGATGCGATCGTCGTCAAGCGCAGGAAGCTTTTCCAAAACTTCTGCGGTGTGGTTCCAGCCGTGCATTTCCAAAACCGTTTTGTTTGCCGGATCTTTTCTGGGATCGGCTGCGGGGCCGTCTTTTATCTCAAACTTGTCCTTGCCGCCGCACTCCGCATCGCCCATTTCTTCCATGGCATTATCAAATCTTTCATTCATGTCTTCGACGATCGATCTGTAATAATCATCCGATACTCCGTACTCTTTGGCAGCATCATATTTTCCGATACTTTCGTTAAGTTTGCTCTTCGTCTTTTCGATCATATCTTTCATCTTCATGTATTCGTTTCGATATGACTGTTGAATCCGAATAATCGTTTCAAGCTTTGCCTTCTGTTCATCGATCTTCTTGTCAAAAGCTTTAACGATCGCGTCATCGTTAAGCTCAAGGAGATCTTTTATCTCTTCGATCGAGAACATGGCGTTCTGAAGGTTCTTGATCTTAATGTAATCTAAAGACTGGTCCTCATCGTAGTATCTGTAACCCGTGAAGCTGTCCACTCTTGCCGGCTTGAGCAGATCGATACTGTCATAGTATCTAAGCGTTTGTGTGTTACAGTCGCAAAGCTTTGAAAACTCTTTGATCGTCATATCTACTTCCTCCTTGCAAGATGACTCTATCATTACAGTTAACTGTAAAGTCAATACATAAATCAGGATTTGTTCCGTAAAGGTACCTGGTACTTTTACGTGGGATTTTTAATGAAGCAATAGTCTTTTATTATATGCGGTCAAAAAGCGCCCCGAATGGTCCTTTGTATGCTCAAACAAAACCCAGTGCTCGGATTCTTCGTCATAATGCGGGTAAGCGTGGGCGATATAGCATTCAATTCTCACACCATTATCCAGTTCAACAAAAAGATCGTTGGTCTTATTAATGGATATGTTCCTGACAGTTCCTCCGATCACCTGATCCTTGTACCTATTTGCGTTGAACCATTCATCATTATGTGTGGTTTCGTTTTCGTCCCAGATACTGTAATCCAGCGTTGTTATTACCAGGTCATCATTAATAAAGACTCTGGTCAGATCCAGCCCATGTAATACGAGATTGTCGCTGAAACAGAAATCTAACATTTCACATATACAGTTAAGTCCTTCAAGCCGTTTTCCGACCCAAAGATTCATAAAGTCAGCTATTTTTTTATCCATGCACGTCTTATCCTAATGAAAAAACAGGTGGTATTGATTAACCGTAATATCCTTTTGCTCCTATCAAGATACTATCAATCGCGTCCTCACCAGTTTCAATACCAATAGATTTTTCTATATGAGTATAACTGTTTCCATCTTTTTCAATACCAGTTATTTTCTTTTCTATTTCGCTTACTTTTATCGGAAATATTACATTCCCATTCATAGTAAGTTCAATACCCTCAAAAATCTCTACTGCATCAACTAAATCGTCCGGAGTATAATATACATGAAACCTTCCATAATCGTCAGTAGTATTTTTACTATATTTTGTTTTCTTGAACTCTTTACATTTTTCTTCAAAAAGATCGTGTAAATCCTTTCTGGACATTCCAAACTCTATTGGTCCTACTGAAATCAGCGGTTTTATTTCCCATTTATCCATTTATCTTGCCCTCCTTCTCCAACTGATCATCATATTCTAACATTTCCTTAAAGGTACACGGTCCCCCTATTTCGGTCCCCCTATTTCGGTCCCCCTATTTCTCATTTCGCAAAAATAAAAAACCATTACTATTGCGAATCAATCAGCCATCTGGCAATATCAATGATCCTAATACCTTCATGCTGAGACTCGTCATGTTTAGTACGTGCTAAAAGCATTTTAGGATATGCATCATTAATGCTGAGAAGAGATGAAACCTCTCGTTTAAAGGTGTCCTCTCTGGAAATGTCATCAGCAACTTGAATATACAGTTTTTCGCCTTCTTTGATCGCCACAAAATCTACTTCTTTATCATATAATTTTCCGACATATACCTCATACCCACGCCTGAGAAGTTCGATCGCTACAATATTCTCGTACAAATGGCCATAATCGGCATTCTTCGTTCCTATCTCAGCAAACCTGAAAGACAGATCCGAAAGATAATACTTCTTGTCTGATTCAAGATATTTCTTTCCTTTTATGTCATACCGCTGAATCGGATAGAAAAGAAATGATCTGCATAAATATGTTATATATGCACCTACCGTCTTATCATTTGTTTTATAAGAACCGGAAGAGAGCTTTGCAGCAACATTTCTTATGGATGTTTGGTTGCCTACATTATCCATGAGAAAGTTACCTATCATGATCAATAAATCTTCATTCTCTATCTTGAACTTTGTTACGATGTCTTTTGTAATAGTTGTTCTGTATATGCCATTAACATACTTCCGCGCATCCTCTTCGGTCTTATACAGATAGGAACCGGCCATTCCCCCAGTCTTTACGAAGTAGTCAAATGAGTCATCAATCTTGTCGGAAGGATAATAATCAAGATACTCTTTAAAAGAAAATGGGTACAGGCTAATCTCGTACACTCTGCCTCCAAATAAAGTCGCCAGATCACTTGATAAAAGAAAAGCATTTGATCCTGTAAGGTAAATATCATATATTTCTTCTTCATGGATACTGTTGATTACTCGCTCAAATCCGTTGCAAAGTTGTATCTCGTCCACAAATAAATAGTTTGATTTATCAGGCACATAGTGCTCCTCTATGTAATCATAGAGCCTATCCGCCGATAACAGTTTTTCATATTTTTTGAGATTAAGCTTTATGCGAACAACATTTGCATTTTCATCCTGAGCGAATGTCTCAATAAAAGCATCCATCAATTTAGATTTGCCGCTTCGTCTGACTCCGGTAATAACCTTAATATCCGGAACATCTTTAACCGCCAATAATCTATTCAAATAGAAATCTCGTTTTATTAATTTCATTCCAATTCACCTCTCAACAAGTATACATCATTTCGCAAAATTGAACAATATTTAAATTTGCGAAGTAAAAAGGCCTCATTACACTCCTGTAACGAGACCCTGAAAACCGCTTAAAATATATAAATATCGACTTTTATCTCTTTGTATTTTGTACTGTTCGAGGGGTGAGTAGACAAGGGAGATTACTCTCCCAAGCCCCTCGCAGATCCGGACATGCGAATTTCCCGCATCCGGCTCCCTACGGAATTACTTGACCCAGCCATCTAAACATACGTAAAACGTTTTCGGTCTCACAACAGGGTGACCCCTGTCTATCATGTTATAGAACCCCGCCCTCGTGTAACTCTTCTTTTGACTTCTTCTGTTCAGCCAATAATAGAGGCTGTTCAATACGTTCCATCTGAACGCCATAACATTGAAGTAATTACCGTTGACTCCATAGTAATGGTAGTAGCCTGTAAGCACTTGGTTTATCCATCGCACAATATCCTCTGTTTTCAAGGTTCTCATTGTGCCGATTCTCTTGTGCATTTCCTTGCACTTCTTCACAAATTTCTTACGGCTGGTTTGCCTCCGCAGTTTGAACTTTCCGTTCCTTGTTTCTGAACATATGTGTGTGAATCCGAGGAAGTCAAATGTCTCAGGCTTACCTTCGCCCTTTTGTTTACGGTTTTTCTCCGCAAACCGTCCGAACTCTATCAACCTGCATTTCTCTTCTGCCAGACCAAGTCCAAAGTGCGCCATCCTATGTTTCAGTCGCTCGTAGAATTGCTCCGCTTCCCACTTGTATTGAAAACATACCACAAAGTCATCGGCATAGTTAACAATGCCTGCATATCCTTTAAGAGTTGGCCGTACGATTTCATGAAACCACCAAAGCAACACATAGTGCATGTATACATTCGCAAGTATCGGTGAGCACACCGACCCTTGTCCACTGCCTTGCTCTGTGGGTTCAACTCCACCCAAATCTTTGACTATTCCAGCCTTTAACATTACCCTGACCAATCTCAATATCCGCGGGTCCTTGATTCTTGCTCCTACGAACTTCAGCATCCATTCATGGTCTATGTTGTCGAAGAAGGACTTTATATCAGCGTCCAGTACCCATCCCGTTTTCTGCCCGCCAATCTGGTCACCTAACACTCTTAGAGCCTCATGGCAACCTCTATTCGGGCGGAAGCCCATCATCTCGTCATAGAAGCAAGGTTCAAACACTGCCTCTATTATCCTTCTGAGTGCTTCCTGTACGATTTTATCCTCGTAACAGTAAATACTAAGAGGTCTGGTCTTCCCGTTATCCTTGGGTATCTCCACTCGCCTTGCAGGTTTCGGATGATATGCCTTGCGTTTCATCCTATCCAACAGGTCTGTAAGATTCTCTTCCAGCTTTTGACTGTACTCATCTTTGGTGATCCCATCAATTCCTACAGCCTTGTACTTATCCATCTTTGCATGGCAGTCTTTCAACATATCCATGTTGATTAAATGCCCAATGGAAGTGAACACCATGTCTGGGTTCTCTTTAGATAGCTGTGTTATTCTCTCCAGTTTCGTTTCCATCAGTTATCTACCTTCTGTGTGTAGCTAATGTTTCTCTTTCGAGTTTGTTCCGCATGGCTGTAGGAAGAGGCCTTCCCACGTTCTCGACTTCCCTCCATCGGTTATACCTTAGCGGATTTCCCGACTTCATCGGTACTATTCGGCCATCCGACTGCCTGCATATCATTTGCCTCGTTCGCTTTTCTCCTCACCTTGGCATACCACTTATACATTATTGCCCTCACACACTATTATTGGGCTGATATGGAATATACAGGCTCTCTCCATTCGACGCTGAATAATTGTGTAACATGAATGGTTCTCACCGACGCCGCCGTAGTATTCGTGCACTCACCATAGCGCACACGCATATGTTGGCTTCTGCTCTGTCAACAGCATCGCCCTGCGAATTGAGTATTTCGGCGCTCAATAGCCATCCCTATTACCTAGCTGTCTACGCTTAAGCCTGACGTTACCGTTTCGGCTCCAAGACTCGCTAATGGTGGAGTGGTTAACTCCTTACCATGTGGGGTTTCCACCCACTATCTAAAGCGTCCTTCATGGACGCACTGACAGGCACCAATGTCCTTTCAGATTCTTTTACAACCGGAATATCTATACTAACCACTTGTAATCCCATACATAAATACACAAGTATAATCACCGTTGAAATGCCCTTTTCAATGATATTCGTCTTTTCGTGTTGCCTATCTGCAGTATTAGTATCTTCGAATTATGTTCTTCTACCAAATGAGTATTCTGATGATGTCTCTTTTCCACAGGTGAAATAGCATAAACCATATGTCCGTTCTTGACAAACTCGCGAAGCAAATATGTATATATTTTTTCCTGTATAGATTCAAAACTCAGTAATGTCAAAAAGAGCACATTCATATAGTTATCTGTCGCCTCTCAAATTCTATAAAGATCTTCTATGATGCTATAAAACCACCCCTCCGCTCAAATTTATATTTACACCATTCATAAAACGGTTGTCATCGTCCATCAAAAAAACTATAGCAGGAATAACATCTCCAGACACAAGGTTTCGTTTCATAGGCGAATTCTTCGCATTTGCATCTATAAATATTTCATGCAGATTGTTTAATAACTTTGTTTCCACCATTGCCGGTGAAATGCCGTTTATTTGTATTCCTTTACCTACATCGTCGCTTGAGATAGCTCTCATAGCTCCGAGCAAAGCGTATTTTGCTGTAACATATTCCGTAAATGTTTCAGGTGGAATTCCTATAGTACACGACGACAGCATAACAACAACTTTTCCATAACGTTTTTTTGCCATATCCGGTAAAAAAGCCTTCATTATCTCGACAAAGGAAAATACCTCTATATCCATTTCTCTTCGGATGTCATCGCAATC
>JAEEGI010016046.1_pt1 | contig 15507 bp, 14 predicted proteins | sample 8958751 | NCBI WGS metagenome assembly JAEEGI01 (sample SAMN16246545, study PRJNA631951) | gut metagenome | biome: gut microbiome; feature: rumen; material: KS-attached | host: Bos | place: Iran: Karaj | collected 2018-10
TATAGCTCAGATTGTTATCCATATCGTCCCTCCGTATCATCATGTGTAATGTACATGCTTTTTGGATACCATGAGATTTATGCATGTTATCGTGAGCACTATCGCAAACAGTATGACTGCCGCAGCGGAAGCGTAGGACGGATATCCGCCGCTGTCTCCGTAGAGCATGTCATAAACGTATCCGACTATCGTGTTCATGCCTGCGGCGTTCAGGTCCGTGCCGAAAAGGGCCACCGAATCGCTGTAGGCCTTGAACGCTCCTATGAATCCCGTTATCACGAGATAGAAGAGCATCGGTGATATCATCGGGAGCGTGATCTTCGTGAAGAGCCTGAACTTGCCCGTTCCGTCCACCTTTGCAGCATTGTAGTAATCCTGGTTCACCGAAGCAAGTGCGCTCGTGAGTATGAGTATCTTGAAGGGCAATACTATCCAGATCGTATAGAAACAGAGCACGAACATCTTTGCCCAGTAGGGGCCGTCTATGAAGTCGACCGATTTCCCTCCGAATGCATTGATGAGGAGGTTTACCATTCCTTCGGAATATGCCGTCTTCTTGAAGAGGATCATGAACACAAGACCGACTGCAAGGGTGTTAGTGACATACGGAAGGAAGAATGTCGTCTGGAAGAAGTCCCTCAGTCTGGTTATGGAATTGAGTCCAAGCGATATCAGAAGCGCTATCCCAGTTGAAAGAGGAACCGTTATTATTACCAGTATGAACGTGTTCTTCAATGCCTGCAGGAAATACGGATCATGGAGCACATACGAGAAGTTGTATGTGCCTATACCGGAATATGTCTGTGATGCTGAATTGTACTCCTCCTCTGCCGAGTATATGAAAACGTCGACCAGAGGGTACACCATGAACAGCACCAGGAAGATTATCGCAGGCAGAAGATACAGCCATGGTTTCAGATTGCTGTTTTTCATATCCTTATCCTCAGAACCTTATCCTCTCTTCAGTCTCTCTGCTGAACAGGAAGGTCTTTGCGGGCTTGAGATCGAAGAAAGCTTCTCCCGGCTGTTCCGGTATGTTCTCCTCTGCGCTCACTATCGCCCTGTTGTTCGGGTTGAGAGCATTTTCATGAGTGAATATGATGCTCACGTCCCTTCCCATTATCTCCCTTCTCTCCCTCATGTATCTGAATCTGGAGCCGTTAGGGATGAAGCCCTCAGGCCTTACTGCAAGATATACCTCCTGATCAGGGACTCCCGGGGCATCGAACACGTCATCGCCGTTGATCATGACCTTACCGTTCTCGACCTTTCCGGTGAATACGTTTATCGGCGGAGTGCCAAGGAACTGTGCCACGAACAGGTTTTTCGGGTCGTCATATATGTCCTGCGGACGTCCTATCTGGTGCACCACTCCGGCCTTCATGACGACCATGAGGTCACAGATGCTCATGGCCTCCTCCTGGTCATGGGTGACGAATATGGTGGTGATCCCCGTTTCCTTCTGGATCCTCCTCAGCTCCTCTCTCGTCTGCAGGCGCAGTCTTGCGTCGAGATTCGACAGCGGCTCGTCCAGAAGCAGGACCTTCGGCATCTTTACAAGTGCTCTTGCTATTGCGACTCTCTGCTGCTGTCCACCCGAAAGGGCCTTCGGCTTTCTCTCCATATAGTCTTCTATCTGTACCAGTTTAGCGACTTCAAGAGCCTTCTCCTTCATCTGCTCCTTTGTGAGCTTTTCAGCTCCCTTCAGGTTCTGCAGAGGGAATATGATGTTCTCTTCGACGGTGAGGTGAGGATAGAGTGCATAGTTCTGGAACACCAGTCCCACTCCCCTGTTCTCCACGGGGACGTTCGTTACATCGTCTTCTCCAAAGAATACCTGCCCTTCAGTCGGAGCCTCAAGCCCCGATATGAGGTTCAGGGTCGTGCTCTTTCCGCATCCCGAAGGTCCGAGCAGTCCCACCAGTTTGCCGTCCGGGATCTCGAAATCGAAATCGTTTACGGCGATCACTTCCTCGTGGGACTTCTTGTTCTTGCCCGGGAACTTTTTCGTCAAATGTTTGAGTACTACTTTCATGATAGTCTCCGTTCTTTCTTTCTTAGCTAATAATAATTATATGAGCATCAAAAATGCTTTTCCATACGGTTGAGGCCTGTAACGGCCATAAAATCGGGCCTTACGGATACGGTCGCACACATGACCCTGACACCGTGTTCGAGGGCCGTATCATACATGGCCGAGAAAGCCCAGTCCGTGTCCCTATTAGGTACCACGGTATCGATGCCTTCCGTCTGGATCACGAATACGAGATATGCTCCGTACCCTTCCTTCACGGCCCTTATGAGCTCCTTTAGGTGCCTCGTCCCCCTTACTGTTGGAGCATCGGGAAACACTCCTTTCCCGTCCCTTATAAGGGTACAGCCCTTTACTTCCATATATGCCGGTCTGCCGTTCTCTGTGAATGAGAAATCCATCCGCGATTCGCCGAAACTGACTTCCCTTCTCAGATCACTAAGCCTCAATGAGGACAGATATTCCTCCATTGCCCTGTTCGGAGCAATGCTGTCTATATTGAACAGCCTGCCATCTCCGTCATATGCGCATATGAGGTCATATGCAGTCTTTCTCGTTCCGGCCGGCTTCTTCTGGAGGATGACCTTTCTTCCTTCGACCAGAAGTTCTCCGAGCCTGCCCGTGTTCTTCACATGGACCACTCTTTCCCTTCCTTCAGCCATGGCAAGGGCTGTGAATCTGTTCATTCTTTTTACGAAAGTACCTTCGATCACGTCAGTGTAGAACATTCTTCAGCACCATTATTATCACGAACAGATGGACGGCAAGGAAAAGAGGTACCAGTACCGTGAACAGCTTCTTCCTGGTCTTGTGGCGGAATATCAGCATCCCGGCTATGGCACCGAAGGGTGCAAAAAATGCAAGGACCAGGAGCGTCCTCTCACTGATCCTCCACTTGTTCCTCTCAGCCTTCAGCTTGTCTGCCCCGTATACTATGAATACCGCGAGATTCAGGAATACCAGTATCAGGAACAGCAGCAGTCTCTCATTCTCCAGTACATTCTTCATTCCAGGTTGTTGTGATAGTAGGAGATGTCTTCAAAGACATGTCCCGTCTTCTCCATGTATCTCTGCATGATGACCTCATTAAGTATGAACCCGACTTCATATACGCTGAAGTACTTGTCCATGGTCACCTGCTCTCTCTCATCTTTTGAAAGGGCGTATCTCACCCTGACACCGAGGCCCTTGTTCTTGGAATCCTCTGCTCCTTCGGGCTTCATGTCCCATATGGGAGGCATGTCGAACCTGTCGGGTATCTGGATGAAAAGATCAGTATATTTTCCTATGAGGGATCCCTCAGGATGGCTGCTTCCCGTGATGAGCACCACCTTTGCTCCGTAGCTCTTGGCCTGTTCTGCTATCACGGCTATCGTCCTCGTGTTCCCGCTTCCCGAGTTCACTATCAGTATGTCGTTCTCATGTATGGATGGTGTCGAGTTATCTCCGACGCAGTATACCGGTTTTCCGAACTGGGAGAGATCCATTCCGAGTATCCTCACGATGTTTCCGGCTCTTCCCCAGCCTGCTGTAAACACTCTTTCAGCCTCTATTATGGCATCCACCACTCTGTCTATGCTGTCGGGATCAATGGCATTGAGGATATCCGTGATCCCGGGCCCTATGCTCTTCAGAAGTTCCTTTGTATCCATATCTTCCTCCTTATCAGGCTCATGCTTCCATTATAGTTTATTTCTCATCTGCCATAAAGTTACAAACTCATAACCTCAAAGACACAGAATGTACATCTATCTTCTGTATACTGAAATCAAGGGCAGGACCCGATAACATAATGATTTCCTTAGGGACAGCACCCTGTCCCCCTTAAAGAGGCCATGGGCCTCTTTTTTGTTATGCTCTTTCCATCTTGTACGGGACCCGTAAAAAAACTAAAATTATAATATAAAGAAGTGTTTCAAAACACATCAAACAGGAGGAAATCATGGATTGGGTAATCATCTCGATAGTCGTATCGGTACTGGCTCTCGCCCTTGCCGCATACTTCTACATGTGGGTAAGCAAACAGCCCGGAGCCACCGGCAAGCTTGAGAAGGTCGGAAGGCTCATAAGGAACGGAGCTTTTACTTTCCTTAAGAGAGAATACAAGGTCTTGTCGGTATTCGTCGGAATAGTGAGCGTGATAATCCTGCTCTTCTATCCTTCGCCTTTCTGGACAGGCAATATTCTCACTAACCTGACTATGGCCGTGGCCTATATCTTCGGTTCCGTCTTCTCGGCAGCTGCAGGAGCAGTCGGAATAAGCATAGCCACCATAGCTAACGTTAAATCATCCCTGGCTGCCAAGAAAGGTCTTTCGGAGTCCTTCATGGCCGGCTTCAGAGGCGGTGCCGTAATGGGAATGGCAGTCGTTGCCACCTCTCTTCTCGGGCCGGCCCTAATATATGCAATCACAGGCAATCCGGACGTAGTACTGGCGTTCAGCTTCGGAGCAAGTTCCCTCGCACTGTTCGCTAAGGCCGGCGGCGGTATCTTCACCAAGACCGCTGACATTGCAGCCGATCTCACGGGAAAGGTCGAGCTCGGCATCGCTGAAGACGATCCGAGGAACCCGGCAGTCATCGCCGATAACGTCGGTGATAACGTGGGAGACGTTGCCGGAATGGGCGCAGACCTCTTTGACTCGAACGTTGCATCCTATGCGGCAGCCATGACGATCGCTGCAGTTCTCGGACAGATGAACATACTGTTCTGTTTCGGAGCCCTCGGTCTCGTGGCCTCCATGATAGGAGTGCTCGTGGCAAGAGTAAAGACCAACGGGGATCCCGGAAAAGCTCTTAACGGAGGTACATACCTCACCTGTGCTCTCTTTGCCGTTTTCACTTTCGTCGCATGCATGCTCGAAGGCTTTGAACTGAGAGTCTGGGGAGCAGCCATAATCGGAATGCTCGCCGGTGTCGCCATCGGTATCACGAGCGATTTCTTTACTGGTGATGACAAGAAACCTGTAGAACAGGTCGCAAAGGCATCCCAGAGCGGACCGGCATTCACGATCCTTTCAGGCTTCTCATACGGACTTCTTTCATCCTTCCCTTCCCTTGCCGGAATAGGAATAGCAGCTCTCGTATCATATAAGCTGTGCGCTCCTCTTGGAAGCGATTATGCCCTACTCGGTATCGCAGTATCCGCAATCGGAATGCTTTCAGTAGTAGGAATGATAATCTCCAACGATGCTTACGGTCCGATAGTCGATAACGCCAGAGGAATCGCAGAGATGGGCGAGCTCGGTGACGATGTCATTGAGATCACGGACAAGCTCGACGCTGCAGGAAATACATCAAAGGCAATAACAAAGGGCTTTGCAGTCGGAGCTGCAGGACTTACGGTCATATCGCTCCTCACCGCTTTCGCAGAGATAGTCGAGAATGCGGGAGTCCAGTTCAGAGGTTTTGACCTCATGGATCCTCTGGTATTCTTCGGAGTGCTCATAGGAGCTGCTATCCCCGCAGTGTTCTCCGCAATGCTCATGATGGGCGTCAACAGGAACTCCCAGAAGATGGTCGAGGAGATACACAGGCAGTTCAACACCATCGAGGGCCTCAAGGAAGGCCGTGAAGGGGTTGAGCCTGAATATGACAAGTGCATAGACATAGCCACCAAGGGAGCCCTTAAGGAGCTCATCCCTGCAGGACTCGTTGCCATAGTGACCACTCTCGTAGTCGGATTCGTAGGCGGCGTCAATGCCGTCGGCGGATATCTTGCAGGCAACATCGTTTCCGGCCTCCTGCTTGCAGTCCTCATGGACAATGCCGGCGGACTCTGGGACAATGCCAAGAAGTATATCGAAGCCGGACACTTCGGAGGAAAAGGCTCTGATGCCCATAAGGCCGGAGTCATAGGAGACACCGTCGGCGATCCTTTCAAGGATACCGCAGGTCCGTCCATTAATACCCAGATCACCGTCGTGTCGCTGGTCGCATCCCTTACAGCTCAGCTGTTCATCAATTTCTCGATCTTCTGAGATCTGAACAAAAAACAACAGCCGGTGGGCATATGCTCATCGGCTGTTTTATATCCTTTATCTCTTTCAGATAGTAATGAATCCGTATTCGGTATAGCTCTTAAACCTTGTCCCCTTCCTCAGGATCGTGGGAGAATCCTCTTCCAGATTGATGGAGTTCGGCATCAGCTCAGTCTCTATCGCCACACCGGCATGCTTTATGAAATGGCCTCCCATGCCTTCGGCAGCGTCAGGAAGATAGTTGCCGGTATATATGTGAGCCATCGGAAGATCGGTCGAGATCCTTATCATCCTGCCGCTCTTCTTCTCGTAAAGAAGTATCACGTCGTCTGAAGCGTTGAGGCAGTATGCGTGGTCTATACCGTTTGCCCTCCTTACCTGTTCATCATCCGCTTCTACTGCGCTCCTTATGGTCTTTGCTGCCTGGAAATCCAGGCATGTCCCTTCAAGCGGAGCCTTCTCTCCGAGAGGCAGACAGCCTTCGTCAATAGGCATGTATGAGGATGCTGCTATAGTGAGCTCATGATCCAGTATGTCCTTATCGGTGTCACCGGTAAGATTGAAGTACATGTGGTTCGTGAAATTGCAGACGGTATCTTCGCTTGAAACGGCTTCATACTCAATCCTGAACCTTCTTCCGTTAAGGATATATCTCACCTTTAACGTGAGCTCTCCAGGATACCCCTCCTCCATGTCCTTTGAGACATATTCAAGCTCAACACCGTTCTCCAGGATCTTCGGAGTGAAGATCTTCCTGTCGAAGCCCTCTATGCCTCCGTGAAGATGGTTCTCCCCGTTGTTCTTTGCCACGTTGTACTCTTTTCCGTTGAGGACGAACCTTCCTCCTCCTATCCTGTTTGCCACTCTGCCCACCACACAGCCGATGTATCCGCTGTCCGGTTCATTGGAGAAGATGTCCTTCTTCTGGAGCACCACGTTGTTCCTTGCACCGTTCCTGTCGGGAGCATAGATGCCGAGTATCTGGCATCCCTTCTGGGAGAATGTCACACTCAGATAGTCATTCTTCAGAATGAAGACCTCGAGCTTTTCCTCCCTCTCGTTCTCTCCTCTCGGAGCATTCAGTTTTAATCTTGTTATCTTTGTGTTCGTCATAGCCATGTATCGTTATGTTTGAGATAGTTCTTCTTATATACCTGAATCGTAATGGAGTACAGCACCAGGAGCACCAGGATCGCTAACATATAGGTCAGCGGGAGCGTCGAAAGGTCGAATATGATGGCGATCGGAGTGAATACTATCACGAGCGTCAGCAATGTGATTATGAGGGTCGATATGACGAGCTCCTTGGAAGACCTGCTCTCCACGAACGGGACCCTGTGGGTCCTCAGCATATGGATTATGAAGACCTGAGATATGACTCCGAAGGCGAACCATCCTGTCTGGAACATGATCGATTTCTCAACGGTGTTGTACTTGAATATCACGAGCATAACCACGAAGCACAGTATGTCGAATATGGTGCTTATGGCACCGAAAGTGAACATGAACTTCATGAGGCTCTTGGTATCCCACTTCTTAGGCTTCACTATGTATTCCGGATCCACTCTGTCAAAAGGCATACCGACCTGTGCAAGGTCGCAGAGTATGTTCTGGATGAGGATGTGGATCGGAAGCATCGGCAGGAACGGAAGGATTATGCTCGCTATTATGACGGAAAGCATGTTACCGAAGTTACCGCTGGTTGCCAGTTTGACATATTTGAGGACGTTGGTGAATGTCCTTCTTCCGTTTATTACGCCTTCCTCCAGCACATTGAGATCCTTCTCGAGAAGGATTATGCCTGCTGTCTCTTTTGCAATGTCGACGGCCGTATCTACGGAGATGCCGACGTCAGCCTGCTTTAGAGGCGGAGAGTCGTTGATGCCGTCACCCATGTATCCGACGGTGTGCCCCATCTCCTGATACAGGCTCACTATCCTCTGTTTCTGAAGCGGATCGAGCTTTGAATACAGGTGGCAGTTGACCATCCTGTCCTTGAGTTCATCATCGGTGAGCTCGTCGATCTCTCTACCAGTGAGACGGCCCTCGACCTTTATGCCCACCTTGTCACAGACGTTAAGAGCAACACCTTCCGTGTCTCCAGTGAGCACAACGGTATCGATACCGTGGTTCCTCAGTTTCTCGATGGCGCTCTTTGCACTTGCCTTAGGCGGATCAAGGAATCCGACGAATCCCATCAGAACCATGTCTGTCTCATGGATGACTCCGAAGGCTCCTTCATTGTGTATCTCATTCTTCTGTGCAACTCCGAGGACTCTCAGGCCCTGTTTGTTGTACTTTTCATATATGCCATAGACTTCCTTTCTCTTCTCATCATCGAGAAGGGATACCTGTCCGTCCATGTCGATGTATTTGCAGATCGATATGACCTCGTCAACGGCTCCTTTTGTGATGAGCTGTCTCTTGTTATTGCGGTCACGCAGCACCACGCTCATCCTTCTCCTGGAAAAGTCGAACGGGATCTCGTCTTCTCTCGTGTAGACTTCCTTGAATATGTTGAGGCCTTCCTTCTCAGCCCTTGAGATTATGGCCACGTCGATGAGGTTCTTGAGTCCTGTCTGGAAATAGCTGTTAAGGAACGCATGCTTTAGGACCCTGATGTTGTCATCTCCCCTGACATCCATGTACTTTTCGAGTATGATCTCATCCTCGGTAAGAGTACCTGTCTTGTCTGTACAGAGAATGTCCATCTGGCCGAATGTCTGTATGGCGCTCAGTCTCTTGACTATAGTCTTCTTTTTGGACATCTCAACAGCACCTTTCGCCATCGTGGAAGCCATGATGACGGGCAGCATCTCCGGAGTCAGTCCGACTGCTATGGTGATCGAGAATATGAGCGAGTTCCACCAGTCGCTCTTGGTGAACAGGTTGATAAGGAGCACAACGGGTACCATGATGACCATCATCTTGATGAGGAGGCTGCTCACGTTGTCCACGCCTTTCTCAAAGCTGTTCTTCGTCTGTACGTTCGCCATGGATTTTGCCATTCCGCCGAAATACGTATTGTTTCCGGTATATAAGACAACTGCCATGGCGCTTCCGCTGACGATGTTCGTGCCCATGAAGCATATGTTGGACATGTCCGTAATGTCGTCATATTCCTTGATATACGGGAACTTCTCCTGAGGATCCGATTCGCCTGTGAGAGAAGCCTGATCCACGAACAGGTCTTTCGCTTCAAATATCCTGACGTCGCCAGGCACCATGTCGCCGGATGAGAGCTTTATGATGTCTCCCGGGACTATGCGGGTGACTTCTTCGGACTGGAGCACCTCGTCTCTTACGACATCGACTTCGTTTGAGATCATGCTCTTCAGTTTCTTGGCCGCGTTGTCGGATTTCAGTTCCTCAACAAGGGATATTACAGCTGAGATTATTATCGTCGTGATTATGAGTATGAACGTGGCATAGTCCTTTTCCTTAGGTATGATGATATCCGTGACGAAAGTTATCGCCGCCACCAGAAAGAGAACTATGTTGAATGGATTTATGAAAGCATCTTTTATTCGTGTAAAGATGGTATTGGTATTCTGATAGTCTATGTTGTTCTCTCCGAACTCATCGAGCTTGTCTTCTATCTCGACTATTGAGAGACCTTCACGCTGGGTACCGAGCTCGCTGAAAACGGAGTCTATGTCCATGTCTCCGAAGCGTCTGAGCTCGTTTATCATATTGATACGATTCTGTTCTCTTAACTCTTTTTTCTTCATCAGATTCAAATGTATCCCCTGGATACACTTTCCTCCTTTCGACGCTATTTCTGTGCATATATTATACCCTATCATGTATTTCAAGTGCCATATTAATAGGAATCGCAAGCATCAAAAAAACACCGAAAAATCTTCCTTTCCCTATATCAGGAATCTGCATTGCTGATAGAATATAGATTAGAAACGTTAAAGGAATCTATTTATATGGACGATAACAGAAAGGTATTCGCTGCAGCGCTCCATGCCGGAAGGATACTCCTGTCCAACGGAGCAGAGCTCCAAAGAGTGGAAGAGACCATGGACAGGATCTGCAGGGCTTTCGGAAGTACCGAACACAGCATGTTCCTCCTGTCGAACGGCATACTCTTCACTTTCGGCAGTGAGACAGAGATGATAGCCAGAGTCGAGCATGTGCCGATAGGCGGGACCTCCATAGACAAGATAATAAAGGTGAATGCCCTATCAAGAGAACTGGAAAAGAAAGAACATACTCTTGATGAGGCTCTCAGCATTCTGGATGAGATCGACGTCAAGAAAAGCTCCAGTCTCATCCCTTATGCGCTTTTTGATTCCCTTGGATGCTGTGCATTCTGCTACTGCATGGGCGGGTCCCTGAAGGACAGTTTCATATCCCTGGCAGTCGGGCTCCTGATAAGCATATTCATGTTCTTCATGTCCGGACGTCTCAGCAAGTTCACATTCACCCTTTCATCAAGCATGATCATAGGAGGGCTGTGCATACTGCTGTTCGAGATGGGACTCGGAGACAGCTTCGGTTCCATGATAAAGGGAGCCCTCGTGTGTCTGACTCCAGGGATACCGCTCATAAACGGAATAAGGGACATAGCCAACGGAGACTATCTGTCCGGATCAGTAAGGATGCTCGATGTCATAGTGACGTTCCTCTGCATGGCTGTCGGAGTCGCATTCTCCCTCAGCATATATAAATATCTGTTCGGAGGTGTGCTGTGAATAACGTGCTTTTACACTTCATATTCGGTCTCATAGGCACTGTAGCCTACTGCTATCTGTTCCATATCCCGAAGAGGTATTACCTGAGCTGCGGATTAATAGGAGGCGTGGGCTGGCTCATATATGTGCTGATCCTTAACTGCGGTCTCGGTGACACGTTTGCAGGCCTGATATCCACTGTTTTTGTGGCTCTTGCATCAAGGATAACTTCTGTTTATATGGAGTGTCCCTCAACCGTGTTCCTCTATCCCGGCATCCTTCCTATAATCCCCGGAGGAAGCATATATGAGACCGTTTACTTCATCGTTGCCAACGATACCTCTGCAGCCCTCATGAAGGGGCTTACTGCTATAAAGATAACGGTGGCGATGGTCATAGGGATCGTGATAATCTATGAGATCCCCCAGAGACTCATAGCCAAACTCAAACGTTCGTAATAACCCGATTTATAAAAAAATGACTGAAGCTTAGCTGCTTCAGTCATTTTTATTTTCCATGCTTTACGGCATCATTACCTTTCCTGTGAAAAGAGCTGTATCTGTCTGATTGTCATAGATCATGAATGCGAACGGTCTGTCGAGATATACTTCCTTTTCCTCTTTTTCCTGTATGAATGCGCTTTCACAATTTGCTACGGCGATTGTCACTGCTGCGGCTTCGGTTCCGTCCTTATCCAGTTTGAGCTTGGTCTTCTGTATCACCTTATAGATATACATCTGTTCATCGGTTATGAGGCTCAGGTCTGCATAATCCGGTATGAATGCGCTCTGTATGCCCATTTTCTGGAGTATATCCGTAAGATCTCCCCCGGAGGATATGTCCAGTTCAGGTATCTTTGTATGTATCGTATAATCAGTGTCATTCCTGCTCTTTATGAATGAGGCAAGATCCAGATCCTCCAATTTGAAGTCGCCTTCTGCTTTTGGCAGTATGGCAATGAATTCATACCTTCCTGTATACGGTTTTGCGAATCCTATGGCCTTGTCGTTTTCAAAGTATATATCCTCAGCAGTCCTGAGCATGTTCTTTTCCTTCGTCTCATCAAGACCCCTGAAATCATTTTTCTCCACGAGATAAACTTCATCAAGCCATGCTGACTTGAAATACAGGACGTTCATGAGCATGAGTGCCGCTTCCTTTATAGTGTCGTAATCAACTATCTTGTCGATCAGACCTTTGGTCTTGTCCTTGACATATCCGTTTATCAGAGCTGTCGTTTCCTTGTCACGGAACACCACTTCCCTGTATTCTGCCTCGTAACTGTCCTGAAGCGCCTTCGCATAGCCTTCCTTAACTTTCAGATTCTTATCTTTCCAGTAGGAGTTTGCTATCATGATCTTGATATTCTCGCTGTCAGGAAGATCCTTAAGATAATCGGCTGCAAACTTTCTGTACTCTTCCACAGAGCATCCGAGATATGTTTCAAGTTCCTTAAGCGTATCTCCCTGTGCTCCTTCTGCCACCATTGCGAGGCACATCTTGAGGGACAGATCGCTTATGAGCACGTTCTCCCCTTTTTTATACAGCATGTCGAGCAGCTGCTGCCCGTAATCGGACTTCTTCGGCTTTACGTCGGTCTTTACTGCCGGTTTTCCCGTGGTGGTCCCTGCCTGACCACTCTTTTTATTGTTTTCGGGTTCCTTTATTCCCGTCTTCCTGCTGCATGACACCATGGTTAAAAGTATCATGATGCAGATGATAAGGCATAATATGCGTTTCATAACTTCCTCCCAAAAGCCCTCAGGCTTTGTTTCTATACATTATGACGATCCCTTAGAGCATTTGTTCCCGCCAGATCACATTTTCAAGAAAAAAGCTCCGGTTTTTCCCGGAGCTTCATATGATCTCAGCCTGTCAGGGCATCATTACCTTGCCTGTGAAGAGTGCAATGTCATTTTCAGTATCATAGATCAGGAATGCGAAAGGCCTGTCGAGATGGATATCCACTTCGGTCCTTTTTTCCATCATCGGGAGTCCCGTAGCCTTGACCATAATAGCTGTCACTGCAGCAGCCTCGGTACCCTCCTTGTTGAGTTTGAGCCTGGTCTTGTGAATGACCGTGTCGGCATACAGGGATTCATCGGACATGTTTCCGAGATCCGCGAGTTCCCAAGCGAATGCATGCCGTATCCCCATTTCCTCCAGTGCGGTAGTAATGTCCGAGCCAAACTTGATATCCAGCTCGGGTATCATCGTATGTACCTTGTAATCCGAATCGTTCCTGCTTTTCAGAAGAGAGCTGATATCGAGATCCTGAAGGCTGAAGTCTCCATCTTCCTTCGGCAGTATCCCTATGAACTCATATCTTCCCATATACTTCTTGGAAAAGGCAACGGCTTTCTCATTTTCAAAGTATGTATCTTCGGACGTGAAGAGCATCTTGGTCTTCTTAGTATTTTTAAGGCCTTTGAAGTCCGCTTCCTTTACAATGTTTACCTCATCCCCCCATAAACCTTTGAAATACAGGCAGTTCATTATCATCATCTTTAAATCATATATGTCGCCGTCATCCACAAGATGATCAATGAGCCCCTTGGTCTTGTCCTTTACAAAGTCGTTTATCATGGCAGCGGTCCCCTCCTTGGAGAAATCCACTTCCTTGAAGAGAGCTTTATAGTTATCTTCCAGGATCTTGCCATATGAATCCCTTATGGTGCATGCTTCGTCTTTCCAGTAGGAGTTGGATATGAGCACCTTCATCTCCTCGTTGTCAGGCAGTTCCTTCAGATACCTGAGAACAAAAGCCCTGTACTCATCTATCGGACAGCCAAGATATGCCTCAAGTTCCGCAAGGGTTTCACCCTTTGCGCCTTCTGCCAGCATGGCAAGTGCCATGTTTATGGAAAGATCCGAAACAACTATGTTCTCCCCGCTCCTGTACAGTCTGTCCAGGATCCCCACTCCGTAAACAGATTTCTCAGGTAATCCGGTATTGATGACCGTCTCTCCGCTCATTTCGTCCTCCTTCCCGGTATTCAAAGGCCTGCCTTCAGGCTTTGGTTCGATCTTTTCTTCCTTTTTTGCACATGATGCCAAAAGAGTGAACACCATTACGATGCATATCACAAAACAAACCTTGCGTCTCATTTCTCTATCTCCCGAAATGTTTATTTCTCTGTCATATATGACGGAACTTACGAAAAAAAGTTCCCTTTCAGAAAATAAAAGCATCCTTTCTATATTTAGGTCTCACGAACAGGGCTGCCACACCGTACATAATGGGGCTTAGCATCCCTGCTGCAGATAGAAGCAACACCGCTATGTAAACAGGGGAGTCGCCGATGAACCGGATATAGTAAAGACTTGAACTTCCGATGTAAAGCCCCCTTAACACCTGAAGGATACAGAACACTATAGCTGGGACTCTGCTCCTTGCTCTTACAAGGGTGATCACTACATAGAATACCGTCATTACTGAGGGGATTATGATGTTCAGTATCACCTGCTGTATTGCTGCCGCCCTTGCTCCCTGTTCCGTGAGAATTCCTATGGTCCTTATTGCGGTGATAAGGCCGGTAACGGTCCCGAGTATCAGCGGGATCGCAGTCACGAATGGGATATCTCTTGAATGTGCAATGAATGAGACTGCCCCGGTCACCGATACGAATATGGTGAAGGCGATCAGGACTGCATTTGCCACCTGCATGGCGTCAGTGACCGTATCCGCTCCTTCCAGCTGTATCAGGTACCCTGCTCCCGAGAGAAATGCAGAGAATAGAAGAATGAGTCCTATGAACAAAGGCCATCTGTTTATCTTCCTGTCTGTCTTTTTGAGATCATGTGGAGTCTTCATAAACGGAGGGATACTGTAATATCTGTCGACATCCGTTATTTGAGGCGTGCCATAGACCGTGCGGTTATCCGAATTATAAGTCATATCTTATACATCTCCGATCAGGAATTGGTATAATGATACCTGCATATTATTATACACGCGCGAAAAAGACGGAGGAACGAAATGAAGGAGATTTATCTTGCAGCAGGATGTTTCTGGGGAGCTCAGAAGTATTTCGATCAGTTCAGGGGAGTCATCGAAACAGAGGTAGGATACGCCAACGGCAATACGGAGAACCCCTCTTATGAGGATGTGAAGTATCTCCATACAGGTCACGCGGAGACCCTTAAGATAGTTTACGACGAAGAAAAGATCTCTCTTGACAGGCTTCTCGACCTGTATTTTCTGGTCATAGACCCCGCTTCCCTCAACAAACAGGGAGAGGACGAAGGAGTCCAGTACAGGACCGGGATATACTATACGGATGAGAAAGATATTCCTGTCATCCTCAGCAGATGCGAATGGGAACAGAAGAACATGAAAGAAAAGCTTATGGTTGAGGTCCTTCCTCTTGAGAGCTTCTACAGGGCCGAGGAATATCACCAGAAGTATCTGGACAAGAACCCCGGAGGTTACTGCCATATAGGTAAAGAATTCTTCACCCTTCAGGAAAAGATAGACAGAGGAGAGTTCTGTCTCTGACGGGGACAAAAACCGGCAATAAATGAGCTTACGCTCACTTTGGGTGGTATCTCTACCAACATATGTACGTGGTCCGGACATACCTCTGCTTCTATGATGTTTATCTCTTTCCACTCACATAGCTGTCGTAGTATTTTCCCTATTGCTATCCTCTTTTCCTGGAAAAATACTTTCCTTCTGTATTTCGGTGCAAACACTATATGATATTTGCAATTCCATTTAGTGTGACTTAAACTATTCGTATCGTTTAGACTCATTTTGAACTCCTTTTGATTTACTTGTGCGACTGGCGGTCTCACTTAGTTTATCAGACTGG
>JAEEGI010016052.1_pt1 | contig 15505 bp, 13 predicted proteins | sample 8958751 | NCBI WGS metagenome assembly JAEEGI01 (sample SAMN16246545, study PRJNA631951) | gut metagenome | biome: gut microbiome; feature: rumen; material: KS-attached | host: Bos | place: Iran: Karaj | collected 2018-10
CGAGCACAAGCTCGGCGAGCACATGGAGGATACGGCGAAGCGAACGCTCGGTGAGGCGGATGTCGTGCTGTGGCTCGTTGAACCGTCGAAGAAGACGGGAGCGGGTGACGAGCGTGTTTCGCAGCTCCTTAAGGGCAGCAAGGCGAAAAAGGTGCTCGTCATAAATAAGATAGACACCGTGCCGAGGACGGAGCTGCCGAGACTTATCGAGATGTACAGACCGCTCGCCGACTTTGATGAGGTCGTGCCGGTGAGCGCCGCGACGGGCGAGAACGAGGAAGAACTCAAGAATGTGATCTTCGACCTGCTCGACGAAGGTCCCATGTATTACGACGAGGACGAGCTCACCGATCAGCCCTTAAAGCAGATCGCGGCCGAGCTTGTGAGAGAAAATGCACTCAAATTCCTGAAGGACGAGGTGCCCCACGGGATCGCCGTGTGCGTCGAACTCATGAAGGAGCGCGCGAGGGGCGGCGGGTATGTCGAGTATGACGACGATGAGGGCATCGTTTCAGGCGAAGGCACAGGCATCTTCGACATCGAAGCGTCTATCATCTGCGAGAGGGATTCTCACAAGGGCATCATAATCGGCAAACAGGGCTCCATGCTCAAGAAGATCGGAACGGCTGCAAGGCTTGAGATGGAAGCGTTTATGGGCTGCAGGATCTTCCTCAAACTGTTCGTGAAGGTGAGGAAGGACTGGAGAGACAGCGAGATGTTCCTCAAAGACTACGGATTCGCGGAGGGTCCGAAGAATAAGTGATAACCGGTTTTAAGGCAAATATCGGAAGGGAAAATGATAACCGGTTTCACGGCAAAAAACGGCGGACGAGAAAACGATAACCGGCTTTACGACAAATGCCGGAAGTAAAAAAGCGGAGAAAACAACACGGAAGTCGTGAGACAGGAACAGGTAATATAGGCGTTACAGGACAACAGCATGAACGGAGAGATCAGAACACAGGGAATAGTACTGCTTTCCGCCCCCTGCGGGGAGTACGACAGGCGACTAGTCGTACTCACGGCGCAGAGGGGCAGGATCACAGTGTTCGCGAGGGGTGCCCGAAGACCCGGGAACTCCTTTTCCGCATGCACGCAGAGCTTTACGTTCGCGGTCTTTACGCTTTACGAGGGCAGGGAAGCCTACACCTTAAAGTCGGCTGATCAGACGAGGTTCTTTGAGGAACTCAGGGACGACTCCGTGAGAGCCTGCTACGGGATCTACTTCTGCGAGATGGCCTCGAACTGCGCGCGTGAAGGCATGGACGAGGAGGAGCTCATGAAGCTTCTCTACCTCGCGCTTTCGGCGCTTGCGAAGAACGTGATCGACGCGAGGCTGGTGCGCGCGGTGTTTGAGCTGCGATGCATCGCAGAGTTCGGAGAGGCACCGCTCACGGAAGGCACGTGGTACAGCCGCACCGGCAGCGGCCTCACAGAGAGCCCTTACGGCGTTGCCGGCGCGCCCTACACCTCGGAGAGCAGCTTTGAGGTGAGCCGCGACACGGTCAGCATGACGTCGTATATCATCACTGCGCCGCTGATGGACATCTTCACCTTCTCGGTACCCGAGGCGACGATACTTGAACTGCTTCGTATGTCGTCGGACTGGAGTGAGTACAGACTGGGGAGGAAACTAAAGAGTAAAGAAATACTTGAGGCGTTTGAGAGAGAGTAGAGGGGGATGACCCACCGGGGACGGGGGACCACCCCAGTGACCACCGGCAACCATGTTTGTACACCCACAAAATACAAGTGTCCGAGTGATAAAGAAAATCATCAAAAACCGCTCAAAATCTGAATTTCTCAAATAAATTTCTTGCAAAAAATCCACATTTTTAATAAAATATGAAAGTTATAAAACGAGAAAGGAAATATCAGAGATGGAAAAGACGATGGACAAGATCGTAGCGCTCGCCAAGGCCAGAGGTTTCGTATACCCCGGTTCGGAGATTTATGGCGGGCTTGCAAACACCTGGGACTACGGCAACCTCGGTGTTGAGCTCAAGAACAACGTTAAGCGTGCCTGGTGGAAGAAGTTCATCCAGGAGTCACCCTACAACGTTGGCGTAGACTGCGCGATCCTCATGAATCCCCAGACATGGGTAGCTTCGGGCCACCTCGGCGGATTCTCGGATCCTCTTATGGACTGCCGTGCATGTAAGGAGCGTTTCAGAGCCGACAAGATCATCGAGGACTTTGCCGCAGAGAAAGGCATCACACTCGAGGGTTCGGTTGACGGCTGGACAAAGGAGCAGATGAAGGATTTCATCGAGCAGAACAATGTTCCCTGCCCTTCATGCGGAAAGCATGATTTCACCGACATCAGACAGTTTAATCTTATGTTCAAGACATTCCAGGGCGTTACCGAGGATGCGAAGAGCACAGTTTACCTTCGCCCCGAGACCGCTCAGGGAATTTTTGTAAACTTCAAGAACGTTCAGAGAACTTCCCGTAAGAAGATGCCTTTCGGTATCGGTCAGATCGGAAAGTCCTTCCGTAACGAGATCACACCCGGTAACTTCACATTCAGAACACGTGAGTTCGAGCAGATGGAGCTTGAGTTCTTCTGCAAGCCCGGCACGGACCTTGACTGGTTCGAGTACTGGCGCGCGTTCTGCCGTGACTGGCTCATTTCCCTCGGCATCAAGGAGAGCGAGATGAGACTTCGTGATCACAGTCCCGAAGAGCTTTGCTTCTATTCAAAGGGCACTACAGATATCGAATTCCTCTTCCCCTTCGGCTGGGGTGAGCTTTGGGGAATCGCAGACAGAACCGATTATGACCTGACCCAGCATCAGACAGTCTCGGGTGAGGACATGAGCTACTTCGACGACGAGACGAATGAGAGATACATTCCCTACGTTGTTGAGCCTTCGCTTGGTGCGGATCGTGTTGTCCTTGCATTCCTTTGCGCTGCATATGACGAGGAGGAGCTTGAGGGAGGCGATATGAGAACCGTTCTGAGGTTCCATCCCGCACTTGCACCTGTCAAGGTCGGGGTACTTCCCCTTTCGAAGAAGCTTAACGACGGCGCTCTGCCGGTATTCACAGAGCTTTCCAAGTACTGGAACTGCGAGTTCGACGACCGCGGCAACATCGGAAAGCGCTACCGCCGCCAGGACGAGATCGGAACACCTTACTGCGTGACTTACGATTTCGATTCCGAGACAGACGGTTGTGTCACCGTACGTGAGCGTGACAGCATGGATCAGGTTCGCCTTCCCATCAGCGAGCTGAAGGCTTATCTCGAGGAGAAGCTTGCGTTTTAAAGCATTAACGCATATTTGATAAGATCGTACTTTTAATTTTATTTTTGTGATTTTACATCAAGTTTTTTTGTTTTCATGCTACGCTAATTGTGGTAAAATATACAAGTCGGTGAGCATTTGAAAAGCCGATAAAAAGCGAAAACCGCAGGGAAGCGTGGATCGCGTTTGAAATGCGTGAGTCACGACTGAAAGCGGGGACCGCGTTTGAAATGCGTAAGCCGCTCAGAAAAGCGGGTGAACGCATCAGTATTGAGGAAGCGCCGGCCTTATAACATAGGCGTTAAAGACACAGGCGCAGGGTGTAGCAAGAAACAGACTATATGATCATTAGGAGGAGAAAGTAATGACAAAATGGGTCTACCTGTTTACCGAAGGAAATGCGGGCATGAGAAATCTTCTCGGCGGAAAGGGTGCCAACCTTGCCGAGATGACCAACATCGGACTTCCGGTACCTCAGGGTTTCACGATCACTACAGAAGCATGTACACAGTACTATGAGGACGGCCGCCAGATCAATGACGAGATCATGGGCCAGATCATGGAATATGTTAAAAAGATGGAAGAGCTCAACGGCAAGAAGTTCGGAGATCTCAAGAATCCCCTTCTTGTTTCGGTTCGTTCGGGAGCACGCGCATCGATGCCCGGTATGATGGACACGATCCTCAACCTCGGCCTCAACGACGAAGTAGTCGCTGCGATGATCGCAGGCAACCCCGATCCCAAGTTTGAGCGTTTCGTTTATGATTCATACAGACGTTTCATCCAGATGTTCTCCGACGTAGTTATGGAAGTCGGAAAGAAGTACTTCGAGCAGCTCATCGATGCAATGAAGGAGAAGAAGGGCGTTAAGTTCGATGTTGATCTTACCGCTGCGGATCTCAAGGAGCTCGCAGAGCAGTTCAAGGCAGAGTACAAGAAGCAGCTCGGAAGCGACTTCCCTTCGGATCCCGTTGTTCAGCTCAAGGAAGCTGTCCGCGCCGTATTCCGTTCATGGGATAACCCCAGAGCCAATGTATATCGCCGCGACAACGACATCCCTTACTCATGGGGTACAGCGGTTAACGTAATGCCCATGGTATTCGGTAACCTTAACAACGAGTCCGGTACCGGTGTTGCATTTACACGTGATCCCGCTACAGGCGAGAAGAAGCTCATGGGTGAGTTCCTCGTTAACGCACAGGGCGAGGACGTAGTTGCAGGTGTTCGTACACCCATGCCCATCACACAGATGGAAGAGCAGTTCCCCGAAGCATACAAGCAGTTCGTTGATGTTTGCAATACACTTGAGAATCATTACCATGACATGCAGGATATGGAGTTCACGGTAGAGAACAAGAAGCTCTACATGCTCCAGTGCCGTAACGGCAAGCGTACTGCTCAGGCAGCTCTCAAGATCGCTTGCGACCTTGTTGACGAAGGCATGAAGACAGAGCAGGAAGCTGTTGCGATGATCGATCCCAGAAACCTTGACACACTTCTTCATCCCCAGTTTGACGTGGCAGCTCTTAAGGCAGCACAGGCACTCGGCAAGGGTCTCGGCGCATCTCCCGGAGCAGCTTGCGGACAGATCGTGTTCACAGCCGAGGACGCTGAGAAGTGGGCAGAGAGCGGCAAGAAGGTCGTTCTTGTTCGTCTCGAGACATCACCCGAGGATATCACCGGTATGAAGGCTGCACAGGGCATCCTTACAGTACGCGGCGGTATGACATCTCATGCAGCGGTTGTTGCACGTGGTATGGGTAAGTGCTGTGTTTCCGGTTGCGGCGACATCGTAATGGACGAAGAGAACAAGAAGTTCACTCTTGCAGGCATCACCTTCGTTGAGGGCGACGAGATCTCCATCGACGGTACAACAGGTAACATCTACAAGGGAATCATCAAGACAGTTGACGCCACCATCGCCGGCGAGTTCGGCCGTATCATGGGTTGGGCAGACAAATACAGAAGACTTAAGGTAAGAACAAACGCTGACACACCTACAGACGCCAAGAAGGCTCGTGAGCTCGGCGCAGAAGGCATCGGCCTTTGCCGTACAGAGCACATGTTCTTCGAGGCAGACCGTATCGCAGCATTCCGCGAGATGATCTGCGCTGACACAGTTGAGGGACGTGAGAAGGCTCTCGACAAGATCCTTCCTTACCAGCAGGGTGACTTCGAGCAGCTCTACGAAGCTCTTGAGGGATGTCCCGTTTGTATCAGATTCCTTGATCCCCCTCTTCATGAGTTCGTTCCCACAGAAGAGGCTGACATCAAGAAGCTTGCCGAAGCACAGGGCAAGCCCGTTGAAGAGATCAGAGCATTTATCGACGGTCTTAAGGAATTCAACCCCATGATGGGTCATCGCGGATGCCGTCTTGCGGTTACATATCCCGAGATCGCAAAGATGCAGACAAAGGCTGTCATCCGTGCAGCCATCAACGTAGCAAAGAAGCATCCCGACTGGAACATCGAGCCCGAGATCATGATCCCGCTCGTTTCCGAAGTACTCGAGCTTAAGTACGTTAAGAAGGTCGTTGTTGAGACAGCAGACGCAGAGATCGCTGCTGCAGGCGCTAACCTCAAGTATCAGGTCGGCACCATGATCGAGATCCCCAGAGCTGCTCTTACAGCTGACGAGATCGCTAAGAACGCAGACTTCTTCTGCTTCGGTACAAACGACCTTACACAGATGACATACGGCTTCTCACGTGACGATGCAGGTAAGTTCTTAACAGCTTACTATGATGCTAAGATCCTTGAGAACGATCCTTTCGCAAAACTTGACCGTGTCGGTGTCGGCAAGCTCATGAAGATCGCTATCGAGCTCGGCAAGAAGGAGAACCCGAACCTCCACATCGGTATCTGCGGCGAGCACGGCGGAGATCCTTCATCCGTAGAGTTCTGCAACGAGATCGGACTTGATTACGTAAGCTGCTCACCTTTCCGCGTACCCATCGCAAGGTTAGCTGCTGCTCAGGCAGCTATTAGTTCGAAGAACTAATAGCAACCGAACGAGTGAGAGGCAGAATGTTTCGCGAAGCGAAACGTTCGAGATCGAACGAGTGAGGCCGTGTCGGACGCAACCATTCAATCTAACGTAATGACAAACTTCCCGTAGCCATCGGTTGCGGGAAGTTTTTTCTGTTCTTTTTGAGAAAGGAGGGTGGGGGTGCCTTATTAAAGGGATATGAAAACTTCCAAATTCGACAAATCGCGCGAGGTTTGGAAGTTTTTCTATTTGACAGACAAGAAACTTTATTTATTATAGAATCATACAATAGAAAACTTCCAAAACATCAAAAAAATACAAGATTTGGAAAAATGGAGTAGCCGGTTATTCCGGAATATTTGGTTTTTTCAACAGATTAATTTTAGTCAAATGTAGCAAGATTTTTGATATATAATAATTCTATTCAATTCGTTGAATGATTTATGAATGAGTAATCTGATAGGATAACTAAGGAGGAAATCTATGAAAAGAGTATTCAAATCACTGACTTTTATTCTGTTACTCTTCTCCCTAACTTTCGGGTTTGCGCCGAACATAAGCGCTTCTGCGGCTGCGGCGCAGCTAAACTATAAAACCAAAACGATCGATGTCGGAAAGAAGTTCAAACTTAAGGTATTAAACTCTTCCAAAAAGGTAAAATTTACTTCCAACAAGCCTGAGACCGTATCGGTATCAAAAAAAGGTGTGGTAAAGGGACTGAAAAAAGGAATTGCCATTATCACAGTTAAAGTCGGAAAAAAGAAATTAAACTGTAAAGTTACAGTACAAGATAATACTTCTTTTAAATCCGGCTTTACTCCGGCAGAACCGATCGGCATTTTGGAAAAGACCACTGATTATTCTGTGGAGGTCCCGCCTCTTTTCATCGAAGGCGATAAATGGACGGTTTCGGAAGAGGAACTGCAGGAAGCCTGGAAGCATTACTTTCCTCTCATGGTCACCGTCCTGGGACCTTGCGCCGAGGACTTTTACACAGACGGAGTGACCTGGATATTAAGTGATGAAACTCTGGCCGTGGGCTGCAATGAATGGGATGACGAGACAAATACCGTCACCCTTGGAATGCCTACCGGCTACGACGATATGGATGATATCATGCCGCAGCTGGTTCATGAAACATCTCACATGTGGATGCAGAGAAACAACGAGCCTGTAGCTTTCGACGTGGGCCAATGGATCAATGAAGCTCACGCAGGTCTTGCGTTTGACATTATTCATGTAGACATGTTGGACCTTACCGGGCATAGCATCAATATTCAGTGGACCATGGACTTAATGGATAATTACGGCTTTGAAGCTGTAAACGGACAGATGGGTGACGGAGACAAATACTCCAGACTGGACTCCGACACTTCTGCAGGTATGTCACTTTTTTGTATGGACACGATACTGTCCACAGAAGGCACCTATGATTATTGGCCGAAGGTTGCCAAACTGATGTATCAGGAAGAAAACCAGCACATCCCACTTGAAAGAGCCAAAGAAATCATAGACGAGGCTGCAGGCGGAAAGACAATTGACGGCATGAAGCCTTCCGAGTGGCTGTTTAGCAGGAGCTGTTCCAATACGAATGGCAAAGACGGCGTTTTTGTTAACTGTCTCTTTGCCAATGAAACAATGGATGACCCAAACATAGATCAAGGGAACCGCTCCACATTCGGACGTGATACAAGGATCGATGCCAGTGCCTATATCCGTGAAAACGGCGTGGAAAAAGGCTATGCCGGCAGTGATACGAAAGTTGAGATCTTTGATTACACAGGAAAGAAAATCTATACCCAAACGGAAAAATTAGATGAGTGGGGCCATGATGAAGGAATCGAGACTTCAGGCAGACACAGATTCAATAACAGCGGTTTAAATATTGATGACCTGCCGGCATACTCTGTTATCCGTTGTAAAACAAGTATGAAAGCCAACGGAAAGACTTACAGCGATATAGGCTACACCTTAAAACTCCCGGGGGATCCCGATCACTTGGACTACATCACTTTAAGCGACGACAGGATGTTTTTTATTCTTACAGACGAAAAAGAAAACATCATAATAGACTTAAAAGAAAGTGATATCAAGGTCTCCGGTGCGATAAGCGTAGACAAGAGTCATATCAATGTTGGAACCCTGATCGTAACCGTTAAACAAGGTGACACCATTACCGTAAAAACTCCTGCGAAAACCTATAAGTTTACCAAGCCTGTTTTCCCGAGAGTCATTCCGATAATTGCAAAATAGACGATAAAGTGATCCCTTGAGATCATAAGAGACGGGGGACCGCCGCACTAAAATGCGGGGGCCCCTGTTGTTTTGGAAAATAAGGACCGCAATTTAAATTTATCATACTACAATCATTGCACGATAAATGGGGATAGACGGGGAGATAATTGAACTGCGTAATGATTATTATGGGCAATATTACAGTTCCGATCGCCCCGCCGTGCGTTGCAGACGTCATCTCTACGCAACAAATTATTGGGCCGTTGAGCCTTGATTTTGTTGAAATTTTCTTTATAACGAAGCCCTAAAATGGTATAATATCCAAATGGTGTTGTAAGCAGTTTTGGAGGATGTTGTTCTAGGCGGGGAATAAGTTATATTAGAGCAGAAAGCATGGGGACCAGCGCTTTTAATTTTACAGTTACCGAAAATGCATCTGAGCTATTCTTCGAAGAGAATAACTTGGGTGTTTTTTTGAAAGGATATTGTAAAGATGATCACAAGAGATGAAGCATTTGAACTATTAAAGAAATACAACAAGGACCCCTTTCATATTCAGCATTCACTGACCGTGGAAGCTGTTATGAAATGGTATGCGAAAGAACTTGGATATGGAGACGAAGCAGAGCATTGGGGAATCGTAGGACTTCTTCATGATATTGACTTTGAACTTTATCCTGAAGAGCATTGCCTGAAGGCACCGGAGCTTTTAAAAGAAGGCGGTGTGAGCGATGATATCATCCACTCTGTGTGCTCTCATGGTTATGGGATTACTGTCGCCTGCGGTGCAACAATCGATGTAGAGCCTGTTCATGAGATGGAGAAGGTTCTTTTTGCCGCAGATGAACTCACCGGACTTATCTGGGCTGCTGCTCTCATGAGACCCTCAAAGAGTACCAAGGACATGGAACTTAAGTCTCTGAAAAAGAAATATAAGAGTAAAGGCTTTGCGGCAGGATGCTCGAGGGAAGTGATCGAGCGTGGCGCAGATCAGCTCGGATGGGAGTTGGATAAGCTTCTTGAAATGACGCTTCAGGCTATGGCTGCAAGTGAGGATATCATTAATGCCGAAATGGAAGCTGAGAAGTAAAAATCGATTGTAAACAAGGGGGATTGTATGGAGATTAAGTCGCTTCTTATCAAAGACACCATAAAAGAAGAACGTGAGCGCATTATAAAAGAATCCATGGATTGTGGTGGAGGATGTGAGAATTGTTCTATTGATGCGTTCGAGGTAAAAAACACTAAAAATCCCGGACGCATTTTTACGTCCGGAGCAAAAAGCGCAGGATCCTGCAGCAAGAGAAAGTTAATGATGTTTGAAGCGTGTGTATTATAATTTAACACAAAGGAATGCGATTAAAACCATAGTCGAGTATTATTTTAATCGATATAATATGATATTATTTATCCCGAAAAGGGTAAGAAGAGATTACATGATATAGGGAGTCTGTTACAGACCCCCTATATTTTTATGGAATTCGCTCCTCAAATCGAAAAAAAGCCTCTAATTCGCTCAAATCTTCATTGATAGGGTATTATTTTTATAATATGATGCTGTTATAAAGATAGGAGGGTGGTTTATGGAAACTTTAATCATATGGTTGGTTGTTATGATTCCTTTGAGCGCATTTCTGACGGGATTGGGAATTTATGCGATGAGGCGCAAGAAACCGATGTGGTTTTGGACAGGCCGGGCTGTTAAGGAAGAAGAGATCAATGATATACCGGCGTACAACAAAGCTAACGGAATCATGTGGATCGCTTTTTCATTAGTGAGTTGGGCAAGCACTGTTGCAGGGTGTAAAAGCTTAAAGGTCGGAGGGCTCGTACTGTTAGCGGGCTGCATTGTAGCTGTTCCGATACTTCTTGTGGCATATAACAAGATATATAAAAAGTATAAGCGGGGGTGAACGGTATGTTTGAAGGAATGAATACATCTATTTTGTTCATATTGGTATTTGGAATACCTATATTCGGATACATCTTTATTGGAAAGATACTCGCCAAGTCTTTTAATAACACTCCTGACGCGCCTTCGTATTTGGAAAAAAGTCCCCCGAATTTTTTTGTTCGCTTTTTAAAGTCGATTCTTCGTATCGCAATCGTGATCGCAGTAGCCGTTGTCATCTCTCACTTACAAATTGGGGTGTTTTCAGATCTGATGCGGTTCGACAACCCGGAAGAGCAGAAGATCATAGATGAATATGAAGAATTGAAAGAAAACAATATCGATCCCGAAAACGGAAAAACGATCCTCACTCCGGCGTTTTTGTTAAAAGATTATAAGATTTATTACTTGGGTGAACAAAGAGGCTCCGATTTTGCCACTAAAATGAGCAAAGGAATCTTTATAGTGTTGCTCATTACGGCAGGTGGAACATCAGGTATAAGCTATCTGTTTTTGTTTTACAAGCAAAAGAAAAAGATAAGTATCTTAAGTATTTTGGCAACGCTCCTTCTTATTCCTACGATCACCATCGCTTTTAGGATAATAGATAATGATATTTGGGGTGTCAAAGTACCCGCTCCCGAGAGTGCGAAAATATCCGTCGTTGATGTCACAATCAATTCCAGAAGCGAAGAAGTCGTTCACAACGAAGAATCAAGTGATTCTTACTATTACTATATTTCGATCGATTACGGCGACGGAAAAGGTCCTGTTTCCAAGGAAACATCATATGGTATCTATTACACCGCAGAAATGCCGGGTGCTTACCTTATGGGACAGGTAGACGATAACGGAAACAGGATTGATTTTATACTTTATCCCACGTCTGAGTATGAAAAAGAAAACTGATAAAAGGGTATAAATGGAAGACAGTAAAGTGATTTACAGGGCCTTGCGCAGAAATGCTCGAGGCCTTTTTGTAACTTTTAATGCCGGAAATCCTATGATATTATTGTATTTGGCAAAAGCGTAGACAGGAGTGAAATTAATGATCAAAGCAGTTATATTTGATATGTTTGAAACCCTTGTTACTTTATTTGAGGGTCGAACCTATTTTGGCGAGAATATAGCGTCGGATGTCGGAGCCGATCCGGTACTTTTCAGGAAAGAATGGCATTCTATAGAAGATGATCGCAGCATAGGGAAATACACCATTGAAGAAGGCCTTAAAATAGTGCTTGAAAGACTGGGCCTTTACTCGGAAGGAAAAGTAAATGAGGCTGCAAGGAAGAGACGAGAGGCGTTATCTGATACTTTTTCCGCGATCCCCGATGAATCTATAAATCTCCTTAAAAAGCTTAAAGCAAACGGCATAAAGATCGGGCTTATAACAAATACGTTTTCGGATGAACGCGATTTTATAAAAGCAAGCCCGTTGTTTCCGTATTTTGATGTGGCGCTGATATCCTATGAGCAGGGAATATGCAAACCGGAACTTGAATTGTTTGAAAGAATGACAAAACGCCTTGGTGTTACGGCCGATGAGTGTTTATATGTGGGTGACGGAGGTTCTAGGGAGTTATATGCCGCTTTAGAGGCCGGCATGCATCCGTTACAATGTACCTGGTTTCATGACAGAGCTTTTAAACCGCATATTCCTTGCGAGATCCTTGATGAGTTTGAGCATGCGGATCACCCGTATGATGTGCTCGATCATCTTTCTGAGAGCAAGAATGCGAGAGGTAATATCATGCTGATCGGTATGCCTGCATCGGGCAAGAGTACAGTCGGAATAATACTTGCCAAGATTCTTGGCAAGGATTTTCTTGACAGCGATATACTTCTTCAGCAACGCGAAGGCAGGAAGCTGTGTGAGATCATAGAAAGAGACGGTGTAGACGGATTTTTAAAATGCGAAGAGGAGACGCTTCTTGGCATAAATGTAACAAATACGGTGATAGCAACAGGCGGAAGCGCGGTTTACAGCGAAAAAGCCATGGATTATCATAAAAAGCGCTCCACCGTATGCTATCTTGAAGTTTCGAAAGAGGAACTTGTCAAAAGGCTCGCCGATATAAAGCAGCGTGGCGTAGTACTGCGTCAAGGTGAAAATTTTGACGGTATGTTCGCCGCAAGAAAAGCACTTTATGAGAAATATGCTGATATTACGATTTCGGAAGGAAACCGCACACTCGAAGAAATTGTGCAGGATATCAGGAAACGAATCGCCGATTAACAGATCTTGGAGGTAACGGCAAAAGTGAAAAGATCATTTAAGAATATAGCGACGTTGTTTCGCCGCAAAATGAACCAAGGGGACGGTGGCGCCGGTTCATTTTCGGATCTGGACGATTATATACGCGATAACTATATAGAAGACGAGGCCGGTTCAATCGCTCCCGGCGATCATACGGCACAAGGATTTGTCGGTACCGCTTTATCCGGAGCGGGGGAAACGGTACGAAAGGCTGTAAAAGCGACTTTTGCAAGATCGGCAAAAGAGTGTGTTCCATATGAAGAACCCGAGGAAACGGTTGAAGATGAGGAATGCGGCAGTTCTTTTGAGATATCGCCGGCGGATCTGAAAGAGCCTGAAGAATATGCCGACAAGACAGTTTTTGCTTCGGTCTGTGTGCCTATGCCCGAGCCGGAGCGCAAACTTGATGACGTTGTAAGCAATCTCGAAAAGTCATTTATGGAAATGGTGTTTCTTTTCGCAGATCAAAAAGGTTTAAGCGATTCCGGGCTGCAAAAGAGGGCTAACATCGACAGAAAAGCATTTTCAAAGTTAAGATGCGGCACCACCAAAAATCCCAGCAAATCAACTGCGCTTGCACTTGCGATAGCCCTAAAACTTAATCTTGATGAGGCAAAGGATCTGTTGGCAAGGGCAGGATACGCGTTTTCGCCATGCAGCAAGCAGGACGTCATAGTCAGATATTTTATAGAGCGGGAAGCTTACGATATAGATGCAGTAAATTATGCGCTTTACGAGCATGGAGAGCAGATACTGGGCACGAAGCAGTATTAGACTGAGCGACGGGGTGTAAAAGTCGCTTGGCGGGCGACCGCGGTTTCTTTTTACAAATATATAATGACCTCAGTAACAGGAAAACACACTATTACGGAGGTGCATTTATGAGAGAAAATTTAACCGAACTTGTTTTTATCCTTGACCGAAGCGGATCTATGAGCGGCCTTGAAGCCGACACGATCGGGGGCTTCAATTCAATGATCGCCAAACAGCAAAAAGAAGAAGGCGAGGCTGTCGTGACCACAGTGCTTTTCGATGACAGCATCGAAATACTGCACGATCGTGTTCCGATAGGAAAAGTCGAGAAGATGACCGACAGCGACTATTTTGTGAGAGGATGTACGGCGCTTTTGGATGCGGTGGGCAGAACGATCCGCAGCATAAAAAAAGTCCATAAAGCCATGCCGGACGAAGAAAAACCTTCGAAAACCCTTTTTATCATCACTACCGACGGACTTGAGAACGCCAGCAAAGAGTACAGCTTCAAAGAAGTCAAAAAGATGATAAACAAGCAAAAAGAAAAATATGACTGGGAATTTTTGTTCCTCGGTGCCAATATCGATGCGATCGAGGTCGCAAAGAATATGGGTATCGGCAAGGACAGAGCGGCAAATTACTGTTGCGATTCGGCAGGTACGGCACTTAATTATGAAGTCATGGATGAAGCTGTGTCGTTTGCAAGAAAATGCAAAGGTTCAAGTATGAAAGCCGCATTCTCGGGCGGAGCGTGGAAAGCACGCATAGATGAGGACTACAGCGCAAGAGGATAATGTGCGGGACATATGTGTCCCATTGCAAAAACAGGGCATTTGCTCACTTTGTGTCCTGTAAGAAAACGGCATAAGATTATATGCTTAGAGCGTAAAGGAGGTCACGGAAAATGGATCAGGCAAAAATCGGTAAGTTTCTGGCAGAACTTCGTAAAGAACAGGAAATGACTCAGGAACAGCTGGCTGAGAAATTGAATGTTGCAAGAAGAACGGTATCGCGCTGGGAAACGGGTAACAACATGCCCGACATTGATATACTGATAGAGCTTTCGGATCTGTATGCCGTCGATCTTCGGGAAATCTTAACCGGAGAAAGGAAGAGTGAGCAAATGAATAACGAAACAAAAGAAACAGTATTGAAGGCAGTTGATTACGCAAACACAGAATCGGAGAAGTGCAACAAAAGAGTTCGGTTGTGCAATTGTATCGGAATGGGATTTATGGTGATATATATGCTGTTCAAAGATTCCGAAATCTATTTCCAAAACAAAACCGCAGCTGCGTTTATAGACATAGCTTCGGGAATAGCATTGGGAATGCTGCTTACGGGGCTTATCTTCTCAAGCCGATACGGAGCCAAGATCAGAGCCTTCAAGCAAAGAGCTTTTAAGCGTCAGTAACACCGAAAGGAGCCTCATTCGAGGCTCCTTTTTTATTATTATCACAAACAGCTTTAACAGCCTGTTATTAAAGAAACGGTATATTCGAGAATGGGGTATGCTAAGGAATAGTACCACCGAAAGGGATATATTATCATGCTGGATTTTCTTATAAAACATCAGACGGATGTAATGCTTGCGCTAAGCAGCGTCTGCGCCATGACCGCTTTTTTTGTTTTTTTGTCCGGTTCACTGGAAAAAAGAAGGAAAATGGCTCTTATGGTAATGGAACTTGGGGGAATGATCCTGCTCATATTCGAGATGTTCTCATATATCTACAGAGGAGATATGAGCGAATCGGCTTATTGGATGGTGCGTATAGGTAATTTCATGACCTTTGCGATGATGCCTGTCCTCATGGCCGGATTTGCCAATTATCTTAATGATTTTCTGAAAAAAGATGTGGGATTGAAGAGAATTCCCAGGCGTCTGAAAGTTATCTATTTCCTAGTCGTTATAAGTGAGATCCTTATAGTCGGAAATATCTTCGGAGGATATTATTATGTGATCGATGAGCAGAACACATACCATCGTTCCTGGGCTTTCATGGTCTGTTATGTGATACCGTTGGTCGTTTTGGTAATACTTCTGACGGTAATATGCCAGTATTATAAGCAGATCAACAAAGACATCAGGATTTCACTTCTTCTGTTTACGATCGCTCCTTTTGTGGGTTCTT
>JAEEGI010016060.1_pt1 | contig 15501 bp, 14 predicted proteins | sample 8958751 | NCBI WGS metagenome assembly JAEEGI01 (sample SAMN16246545, study PRJNA631951) | gut metagenome | biome: gut microbiome; feature: rumen; material: KS-attached | host: Bos | place: Iran: Karaj | collected 2018-10
TCCGCCACGCGAAAAAAACGACTTCAACACATTGACAACAGAATGGGCAAAAGCCGAGATAAACGGAAACAGGCTCAAAGTTACTTTTGAGCCCAATGAAACTGGAGTAGAAAGACAACTCAAACTTGAGGTTACGGGCGGAGACATCTTCCACGCCTTTTACTTTGAGCAATCTGCAAACTGACATCGAAATCAGAAAGAAAAGAAATGATTTTTTTATAACTAAAAAAGCCGCCATGCTCCTCATTCGGAGCACGACGGCTTCATCTTTTTATCTTATCGGTATGAAATCCGTTTATTACATCATGCCGCCCATGCCCGGAGCACCCATTGGCATTGCTGGAGCATTCTCTTCCTTCTTGTCGCAGATTACACACTCTGTTGTAAGGAACATACCTGCGATTGAAGCAGCATTCTCAAGAGCTACACGAGTAACTTTGGCTGGGTCAACCACGCCGGCAGCAAACATATTCTCGAATACATCCTTCTTGGCATTGTAACCGAAGTCAGCCTTACCCTCGCGAACCTTGTTTACAACAACTGCGCCCTCAACACCTGCGTTGAAGCAAATCTGGCGCAATGGCTCTTCGATAGCACGCTTGATGATTGCGATACCTGTGTTCTCGTCGGCATTATCGCCCTGAACCTTAGCCAAAGCCTCCTGAGCACGGATGTAAGCCACGCCACCGCCCGGAACGATACCTTCCTCGATAGCAGCACGAGTAGCGCAGAGAGCATCGTCGCAACGATCCTTCTTCTCCTTCTGCTCTGTCTCTGAAGCAGCACCAACCTCAAGAACGCAAACACCACCACTCAACTTAGCCAAACGCTCCTGAAGTTTCTCCTTGTCGTATGAAGAAGTTGAAGCTGCCATCTCTGCCTTAATCTGGTTGATACGATCCTGAATATTCTCCTTTGAACCTGCACCGTCAACGATTGTAGTGTTGTCCTTTGAAACAGTAATCTTGTCGGCTGTACCAAGCATCTCTAGAGTAGCCTTGTCGAGAGTCAAGCCCTTCTCTTCTGAGATTACTACGCCACCTGTAAGAACTGCGATATCCTCGAGCATTGCCTTTCTGCGGTCGCCGAAGCCCGGAGCCTTGACTGCACAAATCTTAAGCTGAGCGCGCAAGCGGTTTACTACCAATGTTGTAAGAGCCTCTGAGTCAACATCCTCTGCAATGATAAGCAATGGACGACCGCTCTGTACGGCAGGCTCAAGAATTGGAAGAAGGTCTTTCAAGTTAGAAATCTTCTTGTCGTAGATAAGAACGTATGGCTTCTCCATTACGCACTCCATCTTCTCTGTATCGGTAACGAAGTATGGAGAAAGATAGCCACGGTCGAACTGCATACCCTCAACAGTCTTCAGAACTGTCTCACGACCCTTAGCGTCCTCGATAGTGATAACGCCGTTTACTGAAACTGCGCGCATACCGTCGGCAATGAGTTTACCAATTTCTTGGTCGTTGTTTGCAGAGATTGAAGCAACCTGCTCAATCTTGTCGTAGTTGTCGCCAACCTGCTCTGCCATAGACTTGATGCTCTCAACAACAGCCTTAACGCCCTTGTCCATACCGCGCTTCAAATCCAATGGATTTGCGCCTGCTGCTACGTTCTTCAAGCCCTCGTTAAGGATTGCCTGAGTAAGAACTGTTGCTGTTGTTGTACCATCGCCGGCATCGTCGCCAGTCTTTGAAGCCACGCTCTTAACAAGCTGAGCACCAGCGTTCATGAAAGCATCGTCGAGCTCAATCTCCTTAGCCACGCTCACACCATCCTTTGTGATGTGTGGAGCACCGAACTTCTTGTCGATAACTACGTTACGACCCTTAGGACCAAGTGTCACCTTAACTGCGTTAGCGAGTGCGTCTGCACCCTCTTTCAGAAGCTCGCGAGCCTCTACGTTATATTTTATTTCTTTAGCCATGATTTTTAATGTTTATGGGTTAATTGTTCTGAAATTTTCTTCTCCACATATCTTATTTATGCAAGAACAGCGAGAATGTCGCTCTGGCGCATGATGAGGTATTTAGTACCATCGAACTCAACCTCAGTACCAGCATACTTGCCGTAAAGAACGGTGTCGCCTTCCTTTACAACCATCTCTTCGTCCTTAGTGCCGTTGCCAGTTGCAACAACCTTGCCCTGAAGAGGCTTCTCTTTTGCTGTGTCTGGAATGATAATTCCGCCGATTGTCTTCTCCTCTGCTGGAGCAGGAAGAACCAGAACTCTGTCTGCTAATGGTTTAATATTCATATCGTTAAATTTTAATGTTTTTATTATTTCTGATTTGGTTCTTGCTAAAAGCGTGCCAAAACCATGCGATTGACAAAAAATCTGCCAAGTTTGTCAGTTTTGGCGTGACAGAGCATGAGATGTATATTGCTATAAGAGATAAAGCAGCATCTATAGCATTTTCTTGCATTCTTTGTTTCAACAACAAAGCAGACACCAAGTTGTACATACAAAATGTATGATAAAACATATACGTGAGTTCGTGATAAAAAAGGTCTGAAAAAGTTGAAAATCTCGCTATTTTTTTTAACTTTGCAATCAAAATAAGCTAGTTTACATGACAGAACTTGACTGCCAAAAACAAGCAAGTAGCAATGTCTGAAGCTTTTAGATGGCAAATAACCTAAATTTATTTATTAGAAATGAGTTTTATTAAAGTCAATTTCATTATTACAACAGTACGAAATAATAATAAAACTATTTATCTTCATTGTAACTGTGGAGGAGAAACGTGCACTAATGGTTACTATTTAAGCAACATACTAGATCCAGATGCCACTCCTTACTACAATAACGACGCAAAACCTACCACAAGAGGTGGGCAATTCAAATACAACCTAAAAACCACAACAATATGGTGAATTTCAAATCATTTATCATTTTAATATTTGTTTGCACTTTTTTTTCGTGCAACAACTATAACGACGACAGTAAAGCTCCTGTCCTACACGAGACGTACCTCAGATTCGTGTCTCCAAAAGGAACAAATGTTTTAGACTCTATTAAAGTCCTAGAAAAGGGCAAATATATTGAAGAAGTAAATTCGAATATCATTTCTATAAAAGGTAAAAGCCTTTCAAGGAACAAGTCTCTTGAAAATTTCAAGAAATCATGGCTTTACAATTCTGTTATAGAAAACGAAACAACTCTAGTTCTCGAATGGATTGACTGGGACATCATAGATGCAGAAAACCGTCAAAAAAGATACGAAGAAATCTATGAGATAAAAATGAAGAGTCGGAAAATCTTCGGAAATGACGACATTCACACTCTTAAATGGTATCTGGACGTAAATAACGGATCTTACGATGCCTACAAATGCGAGTTCGACGGACAGACATTAGAACTTGATAACGATAAATACTACAAAGAAACATTCAACACCCAAAAGCATAAAACGACAGCACTTATAACCATATATTGCTAATAATTTAACGGCTGCCCCACTCTAAACGGGGCAGCCTTTTTTCTCCCTAAAACTAATTAGTATCTTCGAGCATTTCACTATTTTTAGTGATTGTAAGTTTTTTTCATCGATTATAATTTTGCACACGATTCTAACAGAGATGAAGAGAAACAGCACATTATCTAATTTTGAAATCAATTCTAAAATCAAAAGCATAAACAATCATTGAATCATGAGGTCAAAAATTGCTATTTTACTGCTGACATCAACCGCAATAAACATGTCGGCACAAAACAATTCCGACTCGACTACGATAGCCGGCCAAGAGTTGGAAAACGTAACAATCGTTGCCCACAACGAGATTAGAAAGATGCGCGAAGGCGCAATTCCTGTAACCGTTTTGGGCGCACGACAACTCGAAGGCACGACATCGAGCATAAACGATGCACTCTCGCGCATGGCTGGCATAACGGTGAGGAACACCGGCGGCGTTGGTAGCGCGTCACGAATATCGGTGCGCGGACTTGAAGGCAAGCGCGTGGGACTATACATCGACGAGGCTGCTATCGGGCAGATGTCCGACTATATGTCGCTAAACGATATTCATACCGACATGATTGAGCGCATCGAAGTGTACAAAGGCATTGTGCCTTACAGATTCGGAGGCTCGGCTCTCGGCGGAGCAGTTAATGTTGTAACGAAGGAATATCCGCCGGTTTATGTTGATGCAAGTTACGAGATTGCTTCGTTCAACACACACAAATTCAACTGGGCTCTGAAGCAGACAAACAAGAAAACGGGCATTCAATTCGGTCTTGGCGGAATGTTGACCTACGCCGACAACGACTACGAAATGACTCTGAAAAACCTTAATGACCGAAAGGTTAAGCGCGACCACGACAAATTTAAGAAGGCTATGGTTGGCGGCTCGATAAAAGCAACAAAATGGTATTTCGACGAGGCGAAACTGGAACTCGTATTCTTAGGTACAAAGGCCGAAATTCAGGGCATCGACTCTGATGTTCGCGAAGCCTACAACCACGGCATAGCTGGAATAGCAGCCTTGACCCTGAAGCGCGACAACTTTATTTTTGCCGGCCTCGACCTTGATGTTGATGCTGCATACTCGTACGGCAGAAACGGAATGTGCGACAACGCAAAATACAAGTACGACTGGGACGGCAACCGCTATCCTTCCATTTCACCCTACGGCGGAGAACTGAGCAACTACGCTTCGGACTCAAAGAATCAGTCGCACGACTTCATTGCCAAGATTAACATGAACTATCTTTTAGACGTTCACAACTCGTTCAACCTCAATGTCTATGCCACTCACAACAATCAGAAACCCGAAAACGAACTGATGGACCTGTCGTTTGGATACAAGACGAATTTCGACAGCAAGACGAGCAGCTTCACCACCGGATTGTCATACGACCTCACACTTTTCGACAGCAAGTTTATGAGCGCAACGACGGTGAAGAACTTCAATTACACCTCCGACACTAAGGTTCTGGAGCACACTTACATCAACAATCCTCAGCCCGTAAAATTGTCGAAAAACTACTGGGGCGTGAGCGAAAGTATGCGATATAAGTTCACAAAATACCTCATGGCAAAGGCTACGTTCAGTTCCGAAGTCAGAATCCCTACATCCGAGGAACTTGCCGGCAACGGATATTCAGTCTTGCCGTCGACCAACCTCGAGCCAGAACGATGCAACGGACTCAACGCTGGACTTCTGTATCATCGTGCCAACACCTTCGGTTTTATCGAGGTAGAGGCGAACTTCTTCTACAATCGTCTGAAGAATATGATTCGCTATCAGGCTGATATGATTCCTACAATGGCACGCTACGCAAACTTCGGGACGGTAGACACCAAGGGCGTGGAGATTGAGGCAAAGGGCGATGTGACTTCGTTCCTTTACATATACTGCAACGCCACTTATCAGGACCTTCGCGACAAACGCAAAAATGAACTTGGCTCGACAGGGGCAAACCCGACTTACAACAAGCGTATGCCGAATGTTCCGTACAAACTGGCAAACTTCGGATTCGAACTTCACAAGGAGAATCTATTCGGCGGAAAAAGCCAGAACAGCCGTTTCTTGGCAGATGCATCATACATCGGCGAGTATTTCTACGACTTTGAGATGAGCAAGTATCAGGACCGCAAGATTCCGGAGGCTTTCACTATTGACCTTGGATATGAGCACAGTTTTATGAACAATCGCTGGACTATCACTCTGAAGGTGAAAAACCTGACAAACGAGGCTGTCTTCTCCGATCTGAACCGTCCGCTTCCGGGCAGAAACTACGGCTTTAAGGTGAGATATGTGATGAAATAAGGACAATTGACAATTCATAATTGACAATGGACAATTCGCAAAGTTGAAAAATCGTTTCAACTAAGATTCAAAGCAGAGGAAAATAAGCCGAAAAATACGAAGTAGATACGGAGTAGCTACGGGGTAGGTACGGGGAAGGTACGGGGAAGCTACGTTCAAGGTACGTTCAACCTACGTTCAAGGTTCGGGCAAGATAGCTGATGGGTAAACTGAAAATTGACAGTAGAAAGCTGAAAACCTCCACCAAGATTCCGAATAGGGCTTTCCGGCATGGGACACTCCCCTTCCTCATGTTACTTAGCGAAAGAGTACAATCAAAACAATTAAATTTATTATAGAGATGAAAATTAAGCATTTATTTTTGATTGCAGCATTTGCAGCATCTTTTGCAGCCTGCAACGACGAGAAAGATGACGACAAGACAACGGCATCTGGCAAGATTCTGTTTTCAACAACGGTTACCAACCCCGACGGAAGCACGGGCAGCGGCTACTTGCAGGCAGTCGACAATATCAGCGGCGGCGTAAATTACAGCAACGCAAACGCCATTCCGCTTGGCTTCGGCGCATATCCTTGCGTTTGTCCAAGCGGCAACATCTATGTCTTCCCCGACTATACTGGCGGAACGGAACTGAAACTGAAGCGTTACGTTCTAAACTCAAGCAACCAACTGGAACTGAAAGGATCTATGGAACTTCCTGCAAACTCGAGCGCGGCAATCGTGGTAGAGGCAAACGCAGAAAAGGCTTATGTGGGCTGTCAGAGTCTTGACATGATTATCGTCTTCAATCCGCAGACGATGACCGAGATTTCGCGCATCGACCTTTCATCGCTCCGCAACGAAGGCGTGGCAGCATATCCAGGAGCACTCTTCATCCGCGACGGCATCTTGTACGTTGCCTTGGAGCAGTACAACTCACAGTGGATGCCATCGGAGAACGCTCTCGAGATGGCTCTCTACAACGTTGCCGACAATAAATTCATCAAGAAGACGCGCAACACTTCCATCGGTCTGTGCGCCCCTTCACGCCCGGTAGACAACCAGTCAATCTTCGAAGATGAGAAAGGCGATATCTACGTCAACTGCACAGGCTCGTTCGGCTATATTCCGGGACTCAACGGAGGCATTGCGCGCATCAAAAAAGGCGAGACGGATTTCGACGAGTCGTACTGCATAGACCTTACAAAGACTAAGGTTGAAGGCTTGAGCTGCGACTATCTTAACGTGATTATGATGTGCCGCTACGTTGGCAACGGAAAAATGTATGCATACGGCTTTGCCTTTGCCCTCGAGCCAGACAATACAAACTCTTACCTTGCCCACATTGGCGTTCCGGTTATTGTAGACATCTACAACAAGACGATAAAAGTTATCGAGGGACTTCCGCTAACCAACGGACACGGCGTTGCAATGGGGCGCCATGGCAACAAGATGGTATACGGCTCGGCAAACACCGAGTATAACGGCTTCAGCACGGTTGACATAAACACAGGAGATATAGAAACAAAGGTGGCTACCGTAACAGGCTTTCCATCATTCTTTTATAGTTTTGAGTAAATAGTGGTGCTTTGGGGAGTGCAGACGGGATTTGTCTGCGCTCCCTTTTTCTTTAACTCGGGGACGGTGGAGTGCGAGATTAACAAAACGTGCTCCGCTATTTTTTTGCACAATCGAAAAATTCGGTTTATATTTGCAAAATCAAACAGTGTTTTGTTTAACTCTAAAAAACTACGCACTTATGCAGATTTTAAAAGACAATGTCCGGAATTCGATAATAAAATATGCCGAAGAGGAGTTTCTTGAAAAAGGCTTCACCGATGCTTCGCTGCGCACCATCGCCGCCCGCGTGGGTATTAGTGTGAGCACAATATATTCGTACTACAAAAACAAGGACGAACTCATGACTGCCGTCTGCCGTCCGTTTATCGACTCGATGATGCAAATAACTAAGGAACGGCACTCCGAAAGCACCACCCTCGAGGACATGATGGACATTGAAAAGCAGCAGGAAACGGCTAAGTTGTTCATCAGTTTCGTAACAAAATACCGCGACATCATCCGCCTTATTCTCTACAAATCCGAAGGCTCAACAGTAAACAACTTCCGCGACAACTATACAGATGCCACCACCGCGCACATTCTTTGGTTCTTCGGAAAGATGAAGATGAAATATCCGCATATAAATACCGACATTTCAACGTTTTTCATTCATGCCAACTGCGCGTGGATGCTGTCAATCATCGGCGAGATGGCAAGCCACGACCTCTCCGACAGCGAGTTAGACAAGTTTGCAAGCGATTTTGTGCATTTCTCAACAAGCGGCTGGGCAAGTCTGTTTGGCGTAGATGTGAAATAAAAACACGACTTTTTTCAGGACGAATCCCCACTTTTAGGTATCAGAACGTAAATATTCCCTAATTTTAGTTATTGCCCATACTTGTTTTCCGCAGTAATTTTGCAACAGATTTAAAACAAAAAGTGTTAAGTGCCTGACAGAAAGACAAAGACGTGTAACAAATGCACGTCTCTTTTTTGAAAGCCAAAAGAACACTGTTCGGTTTTAATAAAAAGTTGCATAACTTAAAACCATATAATTAACAAGTATTATGAATATCGAGAAGATAAACACAAAGTTCCGCAGATTCGGACAATTTGTTGTAAATCATCGCATAATCGTGATGATTGCGTTTGCCGCCCTGCTTGCTTTTTCGGTAGCAGGACTGAAACGTATCTATTTTGAAACATCGTTCGATACCTATTTCGTGAAAGACGACCCGATGATTCTGAAAACCAACGAGTTCAAGAGCATTTTCGGCAACGACTACTATGTTGCCGTGCTGGTCGAAAACAAAGAGGGTCTGTTTAACAAGAAAAACCTCGAACTTGTTCGCGAACTGAGCAACGAACTGATGGACAGTCTGTCGTATTCCGAGAAAATCACGTCTATCACCGACCTCGAATTTATGGTCGGAACGGAGGACGGAATGGAACTGCAACAGATTGTGCCAGAGGTGATTCCCGATTCAAAAGAGGGGCTCGACTCAATACGCCAAAAGGCTTACAGCAAGGAATATGTGTCGAAGAAACTCATCAGCAAAGACGGCACTATGTCGTGGATTCTGGTAAAACTGCGCCCCTACCCTTCCGACAGTCTTTGGCGCGCGCAAGGGCTTGAGGCACCCGAAAATCAGACAGGACGAGAGGCGATAAAAATCTGTACAAAAGACAAATACGCATCGCTAAACCCAAACATTGCCGGAATGCCATACATGAACTATGCCAAGGCTCAGTACATAAAAGGCGAAATGTCGCGTCTGATGGTCATAGCAATTATCGTTGCGCTTATTGTGATGACTCTCGTAACCCGCTCATTGCGAGGCGTTCTGATTCCTATCCTCACCTCAATCTCCGCCTTGATTATAGCCATGGGAATCATAGGTTGGCTCGGGCTTTATTTGGACATGAGCACCACGATGATAACCGTAATGCTTGCCTTTGCCGTGGCAATAGCCTATAATATTCACGTTTACAGTTTCTTCAGAACACAGCTCATAAAACTTCACGACCGCAAGCAGGCTGCCATCGATGCCATTGCCGAAACTGCTTGGCCTGTTATCTTCTCGGGCTTCACAACGCTTGCAGCAATGATGACGTTCCTTGCCATGAACATTGTTCCGATGAAGGCGATGGGCATAAACTCTGCGCTTGCAATCGTGTCGGTTCTCATCTCGATTCTTGTAATTACCCCAATAATGCTTTCGCTCGGAAAGAAGGCAGAGAACAACAAACAGTTCGAAACATCGTTCGAGGGCAAGTCTGCCGGACTTTTCGAGCGTTTTGGCGAATACGTTCTGCGTCATTCAAAGAAGATTATCGTTGTTTCAACCATCATCACAATATTCTGTGGCATAGGCGTTTGCTGGATTGAGCCGGCATTCGACGTTGAGCGTTCGATGGGCAGAAAGGTTGACTATTCGCGCCGTTTTCTTGAACTGTGCGAAACAGAACTCGGAACGATGTACTCTTACGATTTGATGGTTGTCCTGCCCGAGGAAGGCGATGCCAAGAAGCCAGAAAATCTCAAGAAACTCGAGACTCTCGAACACGAAATTGAAAAATATCCGCTGACAAAGCGTCACTCTTCGGTTCTCGACATAATAAAAGACATGAACTGCACGCTAAACGGCAACGACACAGCGTATTATCACGTTCCCGACAACTACGATGCGGTGGCACAGCTCTTGCTTCTTTACGAGAATGCTGGCGGCTCGGAATCTGAATACTGGATGGATTATGAATATCGCCGTCTGCGTCTGCAAATAGAAATCAGCAACTACAACTCTAACGAGATTGAGAACGAGATGAAGCGTCTCGAGGCCCGCGCCAAAGAGCTGTTCCCGAATTCCGAAGTTTCTACGGTGGGCAATCTGCCTCAGTTTACGGTTATGCAGCAGTACATCACAAAGGGACAGATGTGGTCGCTTATCCTGTCGGCCGTGATTATCGGCGTACTGCTGATGATTGTCTTCGGAAACATCAGGCTCGGCCTTATCGGAATGATTCCGAACCTTGCGCCTGCGGTGTTTGTTGGCGGCATGATGGGTTGGCTGGGCTATCCGCTCGACATGATGACGGCTTGCATCATCCCGATGATTCTTGGTCTGGCGGTAGACGACACAATCCATTTTGTCAACCACGCGCATCTTGAGTTCAACCGCAAACGAAACTACGAGCATGCCGTGAAAGCGACGTTCCGCGTAACGGGCTTGGCTATCGTCATGACATCTGTCATAATATCAGCCACTTTCCTCGGATTCTCGGTTTCTGACGCCATTCAGATGAGTCACTTCGGAACATTGGCAGTAGCTGGCTTAATTTCGGCTCTTCTTGCCGACTTGTTCATCACTCCGGTATTGTTCAAAATGCTGAAAATATTTGGAAAAGAGGAGGAGAATTGACAATTCATAATTGACAATTGACAATTAAAAATGATAATTCATAATTTTTTAGGAATATGAGAAAGATATTATTTTTGGCGGCTTTAGTTTTGGCTGCATATTCGGCAGATGCTCAGAATCTTTCGGGCAGAGACATCATTAAGAAAGTAAAGGATAATCCCGATGGCGACACCCGATATGCCAAGATGAATCTGGTGCTCGAGAAGGCCAACGGCTCTAAGCGCGAGCGCAAGGTGGAATCGTGGGCGATGGATATTGGCAAGGACACAAAGACGATGATGACGTTCACCTATCCGGGCGACGTGAAAGGCACGGGATTTCTGACTTGGAACTACGACGAAATTGGCAAGGACGATGACAAATGGCTCTACATGCCTGCCCTCAAAAAAACTCGCCGAATAAGCGGAAGTTCGTCAAAGACTGATTATTTCATGGGAACGGACTTTACTTACGACGATATGGGCGACCGCAATGTTGACGAGGACACTCACAAATTTCTGCGCAAGGAGAAATGCGGCGGATTCGACTGCTATGTTGTCGAGTCTGTTCCGAAGGACAAGCGCGAGATTTATTCAAAAAAAATATCGTGGATTCGCAAAGACTGCTTCATGGCTGTAAAGGTCGAATTTTACGACAAGCTCGGCAAACTCCATCGTGTGCTCAACGTGCAGGACATAAAGCAGGTTCAGGGCTTCTGGACTCGCGGAAAAATGGAGATGCAGAATGTTCAGACCAAGCACAAGACAATCATCACTTTTTCTGACATGAAGTACAATCTGAAGATTGGCTCTGACATGTTTAACGTTGCAAAAATGGAAAAGGGAATATAAAAATGCGACTGCTTTTCTCATTATTTTTTGTTGTTATTTCCGCCGCCGTCTCTGCACAGGACGACGACGGAGATTTAAAAGTAAAAATTAAAGGTTTTGCCGACACTTACCATGCTGTGAGAACCGAGAGTCCCAACGATTGGATGTCGTCGCGCACTCGCTTGCGCGGCGAACTCTCGGTATCAAAAAACAAATCCGAACTGTTCTTCTCGGCCAATGCCGTCTACAACTCGGTTATTCCCGAATATTCGGGCTTCAACATTCGCGAACTCTACGTCTCGCAGCAGACTGGCGCGTTCGACATTCGTGTTGGAAGGCAGATTATCACTTGGGGCGTGGCCGATGCGCTGCGAATAACCGACTTGGTGTCACCGATGGATTACAGCGAATTTCTCGCACAGGATTATGACGACATCCGAATACCCGAAAATGCGCTGCGCGTGAAATTCAGCAAAAGTTCGTTTGCCTTCGAGGCAATAGCCGTTCCGGTTATCGAGACTTTCGAACTGCCGTTCGACCGCAACAATCCGTGGGCTGTATCGGTTACGGGCAACGACTCGGTTCTTTCTGCCGCAAAACCCGATTTCAAGATTAAAAATGCTGAATTTGGCGGAAGACTGTCGTGGTTTCTCAGCGGAGTGGATTTTTCGGTGAGCGCATTGCGAACCTACAACAAAATGCCGGTTTACTCGCTTATATACCGTTCTCAAAATGAGAAACTTATTGCAATTCCGCAGCACGAGCGAATGACGATGACGGGTTTTGATTTTTCTCTTCCGCTTGGCAAGTTTGTTTTCCGTGGCGAATTTGCAGAGTATTTCAACGAGGCTCAGCAACCTGTTGTAAATGTCGCTCCTGTATCTAAAAACAGTTCAAACGCCCTTCTCGGCATTGATGTCTACCCCGGCGGCGATTGGAACCTCAGTTTTCAGTATGCCCATAAGTACATAGCAAGTTACGATGCGGCAGCCATCAACGGTTATCGCAATTCGGGAACGGCAACAGTCAGAGTTTCAAAAGATTTGTTCCGTTCCACCCTCAATATCAACACCTTTGCCTATATCGACGTAACCAACGGCGGAGTATACGACCGAACAACGTTCGACTATGCCGTCAACGATATGATGCATATCTCGCTCGGTTTTGATTATTTCAACGCCGACAAAGGAACATTTAAAATGTACGACAAAAATACCGAGATTTGGGCTAAGGTCAAAGTTAGTTTCTGATAGTTAATAAATAAAATATCATAAAAAATGGACAGAAAAATTAAAATTATTGTATTTTGGATTCTCACAATTGGAGGATTTCTAACGCACACATTAACAGACGCAATGCCCGCTTTTTGGGGAGAAAGTATTGCCGCTATGCAACCACCTGCATCTACGGGTATGATTTCATTTATGATGATTTTTACCTATTTACTACCCACAATTGCCATTCTGTTAGTTATTTATGGAGGAAAAACTTGTAAAACAATTAATGCTGTTTTGGCTTGCATAATGGCACTTTTTACAGTTTTTCATATGTCTGAACTCATTGAAGAGTTCAATGCCGCTCAACTTGTAATTATGCCTATGATGGCTGTAATTGCTATTATTATGGCAAAAGAATCTTTTAAACTCAGAAAAGAATAATGAAAAATAAATCAAATCTTCTAAGATTGATGGATTTTGCAGGTGGTTATAAATTTTTTACCATCGGCTCCATCGTTTTGGCTGCGGTGAGCGCGTGTCTTGCGCTTGTTCCATTCGTTTATGTTTGGAAAATTGTGGACGAAGTGCTTACTGTAATGCCCGATTTTAGCAAGGCGCAACATATTGAAGATTACGGTATTACAGCTGTAAAATATTCAGTAAACGCAATGTGCATCTACTTTATAGCGTTGGGTTGTTCGCATTTGGGAGGATTCCGAACTGTGGCAAATATCCGCAAAAAATGCGTTGCCAAAGTGCTCCGTATGCCCTTGGGACACGTTGAAAATGAGGGTAGTGGCAAAATTCGTAAAATCATCATTGATTCTACCGCGGCTATGGACAATTATCTCGAACATATTTTGCCCGACCGCACGGTGGCTATTACCACGCCAATTGCAATGATTACACTTTTGATGTATTTTGATTGGAAAATTGGTCTTATGTGCCTTGCTACCACTGTTTTAGGTTTTGTAATTATGTATGCCTTTATGGTGGGTCCGCAACTAAAAAAAGATATGGAGGCTTACAATTTGGCACTTGAAAATATGACCAAGGAAGCCGTTGAATATGTGCGCGGTATGCCGGTGGTAAAGACCTTTGGACAGTCGGTTTTTTCATTTAAAAAACTCAAAAAGGCAATCGACGATTATGCCAAGTTTACAATTAGTTACACCGAGCGTTTTAGGGTTTCGATGACCTCGTTTACGGTTGTAATCAATTCTGCGTTTGCAATTTTGATTGCCGTTGCGCTCTATTATGGTTCTTCTTCCGCCGATCACGAATTTTTCTCTAACCTGATGTTCTATATAATTTTTACGCCAATTATCGGTGTAACGCTCCACAAAGTGATGTACTCGTCGGAGGCGGATATGATTGTGGGAAACGCATTTGCAAGGATTGATACTGTTCTTGATGTTCCCGAATCCAAAGAATCCAATAATCCAAAAATCCCTAATGATTTTTCAGTAGAGTTTAGCAATGTAACATTCCGTTACCAAGATTCAACCAAAAATGCTGTTGATGGAATTTCTATGAAAATACCTGCCGGTTCGCAAGTTGCATTTGTTGGACCTTCGGGAGGCGGAAAAACCACCTCAGCAAGTCTTGTATCAAGGTTTTGGGATGTTACCGATGGCAAAATCTTAATAGGCGGAGTGGATGTAAAAGATATTCCGCAAGCAAAACTTTCCGAAATTGTCTCGTTTGTTTTTCAAGATAGCAAACTATTGAAAACAAGCATTTTAGATAATGTAAGAATGGCAAAACCCGATGCCACAGAGCAAGAGGTAATGGATGTTTTGAACCGTGCTCAATGCGCCGACATTATTGCCAAATTGCCCGACGGTATCAACACAATTATCGGCAGCAAAGGCACATATCTTAGCGGTGGCGAACAGCAACGCATTGCTATTGCGCGAGTTATGCTACGCAATACTCCAATTCTTATACTCGACGAGGCTACTGCGTTTGCCGACCCTGAAAACGAGGAAAAAGTGTTGAAGGCTTTTGATGAAATATCTAAGGATAAGACAGTTATCAAAATTGCACACCGTCTTTCTACTGTTGTTGACTGCAATCAAATTTTCGTCCTCAACGAGGGCAAAATCATAGAAAATGGTACACATCAGCAACTTTTATCGCAAAAGGGAATGTATTCCAAAATGTTTGGCGATTATCAGAAATCGGTGGAATGGAAAATTGAAAATTAATGCATAATTCATAATGCATAATTCAGAATTCGTAATTATTATGAAAAACTTTAAACAAAAATATGCCCTTTCAGACGAGGGTGCACGGTCGATGGTGATTGCATCTGTTGCAAATATTTTTTACAATTTGATGCTTTTTTCACCGGTTTTGTTACTCTATTTTTTGGTTCAGGACATTATGAACGGAACTATTGAAGACAGAGCAACATTCTATATTACAGGTATTTGCATTTGGATTGTGCTGATGTCGGTTACCACAGTTATTCAGTACAACACCTCGTATTTTTCTACCTACAAAGAGAGCGGCGTAAGGCGTATCTCGTTGGCAGAAAAACTCCGTCGGTTGCCGTTGTCGTTTTTTGCAAAAAAAGACAGCGCAGATCTTACTTCCACAATTATGGACGACGCGGCGCAGATTGAACAGGCTTCGTCGCACTTTATTCCGCAGTTTATTGGCTCAATTGCAAGCACTTGCGTGTTGGCAATCTGCCTCTTTTTTGTTAATTGGTAAATGGCTTTGGCGGCGGTTTGG
>JAEEGI010016061.1_pt1 | contig 15500 bp, 10 predicted proteins | sample 8958751 | NCBI WGS metagenome assembly JAEEGI01 (sample SAMN16246545, study PRJNA631951) | gut metagenome | biome: gut microbiome; feature: rumen; material: KS-attached | host: Bos | place: Iran: Karaj | collected 2018-10
GTCCGAACATGGCCGGTAAGTCCGCCCTCCTGCGGCAGACGGCGCTCATCGTCCTGCTCGCGCAGACGGGCTCCTTCGTGCCGGCGGCCTCGGCCCGGATCGGCTATTTCGACAAGATCTTCACCCGTGTGGGCGCGACGGACAACATCTCCCGCGGCGAGTCCACCTTCATGGTGGAAATGCTGGAAACGGCGATGATCCTCCACAACCTCAGCGCCCGCTCGCTGGTCCTGCTGGACGAGATCGGCCGCGGCACCTCCACCTACGACGGCATGTCTATCGCCCGCGGCATCGTGGAGTACATCCACGAATACGGGAAGGGCGCAAAGACCCTTTTCGCCACCCATTATCACGAACTGAACGACCTGGAAGGCGTTTTCCCGCGCGTGAAGAACTTCCACGTGACGGTGAAGGAGGTGGGGAAGGAGGTCATCTTCCTCCGCAAGATCAAGGAAGGAGGCACGGCCCACAGCTTCGGTATCCACGTCGCCCGGATGGCCGGGATGCCCGCACCGGTGCTGGAAAGCGCCGAGCGCACGCTCAAGGCCCTGGAGAACTCCCAGGCCCTCGAGCGCATCGGCGCCCTCACGCCCGTCAAGCCGCACAACACCAAGGAAGGCCGCGTGGAAAAGGACGGTTCCATCCAGCTCTCCATGTTCCAGCTGGACGACCCGCTGCTGGAATCTTTGAGGGACCGCCTCAAGTCCTTGGACCTCAACAATATGACCCCGCTCCAAGCGTTCGACGCGCTCCGAGCGATGAAGGACGAGCTGGGGGTGTAGATTCTACAGGATCAGATTCGTCAGGAACACCACGACGATGCCCACAGGGGCGACGTACCGGATCAGGAACCAGATGACGTTGAAAATCCGGACGTTCGCCTTGAGCGTGCCGTCGTTGGTGAATTCCGCATAGACATCGGGCCGGGACATCTTCCAGCCCACGAACAGCGTGAACAGCAGGCCACCGGCCGGCAGGAGCCAGTTGGAGCAGAGCTTGTCCAGGAAGTCGAAGATGCTGTTGCCCAGGAGTTTCACCTCCGCCAGCGGGCCGAAGGATAGGCTGCACAGCACGCCCACGGTCCAGGCGAAGGCCGTGATGATGAGAACCGCCGTCGGCCGGCGCATCCCTTTTTCCTCCGTCAGATAGGCCACGCCCACCTCCATCATCGAGATGGCCGAGGTAAGGGCCGCCACAAGGATGGTCAGGAAGAAAATGATGGCGATGACGGCGCTCAGCCAGGGGACGTTCGCGCCCATCCGGTTGAAGATGTAGGGCAGGGTGTCGAAGACGAGGCCGGGGCCGGCGCCCGGGGCGATGCCCGCGGCGAACACGGCCGGCATCACGGCGAAGCCCGCGATGATGGCGAACAGCAGATCCGAAACGGCCGTGCCGATGCCCGACGCCAGGATGTTCTCCTCCTTCCGCATATAGGACGCATAGGTCAGGATGGTGCCCACGCCCAGCGACAGCGAGAAGAAGGCCTGGCCCATGGCGGCCGCGACCGCACGCGCATCGACCTTGGAGAAATCGGGCTTGACGAGGTAGGCGACGCCTTCGGACGCGCCCGGCAGCGTCACGGAATAGACGGCGAGGGCGACGATGAGCACGAACAGGACCGGCATCGTGACCTTCGTGAAACCTTCGATGCCCTTCTTGACGCCCGCCAGGACAATGCCCGCGACCAGGAGCATGAAGATGGTATGGACCGCGATGGGGCCGCCCGTCGAGGAGATGAACGCGCCGAAGAAGCCCTGGATCTGCTCAGGGGGCGTACTCGTGAAGTCCAGGCACACCGCCTTGAACAGGTATTCCACCGACCAGCCGCCCACGACGCTGTAGTAGCTCAGGATGATGATGGGCGCAAAGACCGTCAGCAGGCCCAGCCATTTCCAGCGGGAGCCGGGCGCGAGCTTTTCCATGGCCCCGAAGGTGCCCTGGCGGCTGCGGCGGCCGATGATCGTTTCCGCGAAGAAGATGGGAAGGACCAGGATGAAGCTCGCCAGCGCGTACAGGATGATGAAGGCCGCGCCGCCGTGCTCCCCCACCATGTAGGGGAAACGCCAGATGTTGCCGAGGCCCACGGCGCTGCCGGCCATGGCCATCACCACCGCGAAGCGGCTGCCGAAGTTCTCCCGGGGCGTCATAGCAGGTTGGACAGGATCAGGATGGCGACGCCCACGGGCGCGACGTACCGGATCAGGAAGTAGAAGAAGTTGAACAGACGAACGTTGCGGCGCTTGGTCCCGCCGTTGGTCAGCTCATCGAAGACATCGGCCTTGGGCATCTTCCAGCCCACGAACAGGACCACCAGCAGGCCGCCGACCGTGAGGAGGACGTTGGAGGCGACGGTGTCGAACAGGTCGAAAAAGCCCATGCCGAAGACCGTCACGTCCGCGAGCGGGCCGAAGGACAGGCTGCACAGGCCGCCGAGGACACCGGTGACAACGAACAGGAACACGCAGGCCCAGCCACGCTTGAAGCCCCGCTCCTCCGTGAGATACGCCACGCCCACCTCGATCAGGGAAATGGACGACGTGAGGGCGGCGAACAGGATGGTCAGGAAGAACAGGATGGCGGCGATGGAACTGATCCACGGCATCTGCAGGCCCATCTGGGCGAAGATGTACGGGAGCGTGTCGAAGATCAGGCCGGGGCCGCTGCCCGGCTCGATGCCGGCGGCGAACACGGCCGGCATGATCGCGACGCCCGCCAGGATGGCGAACAGCATGTCGGAAACGGCCGTTCCCGCGCCGGAAACCATCAGGTTCTCCTTCTTGCTCACATAGGAGGAATAGGTGATGATGATGCCCATGCCCAGCGACAGGGAATAGAACGACTGCCCCAGCGCGTCCAGGCAGGTGCCGAAGGTCAATTTCGAAAAATCGGGCTTGAACAGGTATGCAACGCCTTTCTGCGCGCCCGGAAGGGTGAGGGAGTACACCGCGATGATCACCACCAGCGCGAACAGGACGGGAAGACAGAACTTGCTGAACTTCTCGATGCCGGACTTCACGCCGAGGGCGACGATCGCGACGGTGACGGCCAGGAAGGCCAGGTGAAAGCCCAGCGGGGCCCAGGTCCGGGAGATGAAGCGCTCGAACGACCCGCTCATCGCATCCGGCGACGTGTGGATGAAATCCAGCCGGAGGGCCTGCACGAGGTACTCCAGCGACCAGCCGCCCACCACGCTGTAGTAGGAGACGATCCACAGGGGGGTGAACACCATCAGGAAACCCAGGTACGGCCACGCGGTGCCTTTGCCCAGCTCGATGAACGCGCCGCGGCAGTTCGCGCCGGTACGCCGGCCTACGACCGATTCGGCGAAGAAGATGGGCAGGGAGATGACGAGCGTGGCGATGACATAGATGACGACGAAAGCCGCGCCGCCGTCCTGGCCCACCAGGTACGGGAACCGCCAGATGTTGCCGAGGCCGATGGCGCTGCCGGCAAAGGCCATGATGACAGCCATCCGGCTGCCGAAATTCTCACGTTCTTTCATGTGTCAAGTTCGTTCTGTTCCGGTTTACCGGCGGCGGTACACCACGAATTCGTAGGTGATGCCGGTGGCGGGGTCCACCTGCAGTTCGCTGCGGCTGTCCTCCCGCCAGATCTCCGGGTCGATGACGGGGAAGAAGGCATCGGCGTCCTCCGGGGCGTCGTGCACGTGTGTAATATGCATGGTATCAACCACTTCCATCGCCTCGGCGTACGTATACGCCCCGCCGATGACGAACGCCGTTCCGTCATGGCCGACCTGATCGGCCATCTCCGCGGCTTCAAAGGCCGCCTCCAGGCTGTCGACGACCGTCACGCCTTCCGGGGCGTCCGGCCAGGGGAAGAGGGAGATGACGATGTTGTGGCGCTTGGGAAGCGGGCGTCCGATGGACTGGAAGGTCATCCAGCCCATGATGACGGCGTTTCCGGTGGTCTGCTGCCGGAAATACTTCATATCGCCCGGCAGGTTCCACAGCAGGGCGTTCTTGCGGCCGATGGCGTAGTTGTCGGCGACGGCGACGATGAGGCTCTTTTCCATAGCTAGACGGCGACAGGGGCTTTGATGGCCGGCCACGGGTCGTAGCCTTCCAGGGTGAAATCTTCGTACTTGAAGTCAAAGAGGGACTTGACCTCCGGATTCAGGCACATCCGGGGGAGCGGACGCGGTTCGCGGGAGAGCTGGGTGGCCACCTGCTCGAAGTGGTTCCGGTAGATGTGCGTATCGCCAGTGGTGTGGACGAACTCGCCCGGCTGGAGGCCGCACACCTGCGCGATCATCATCGTGAGGAGGGCATAGGAAGCGATGTTGAACGGGACGCCCAGGAAGACGTCGGCGCTCCGCTGATACAGCTGGCAGGAGAGCTTCCCGTCCGCCACGTAGAACTGGAAGAGGCAGTGGCAAGGGGGCAGGGCCATCTTGTCCACCTCGGCCGGGTTCCAGGCGGTCACGAGCATGCGCCGGGAGTCCGGATTCCGCTTGATCGTGTCGATGACCATCGAAAGTTGGTCGATGGCCCGTCCATCCGGAGCCGGCCAGGAGCGCCACTGGTGGCCGTAGACCGGGCCCAGATTGCCGTCGGCATCGGCCCACTCGTCCCAGATCGTGACGCCGTGATCCTGGAGATACTTCACGTTCGTATCGCCGGCGATGAACCACAGGAGCTCGTAGATGATGGACTTCAGATGGACCTTCTTGGTGGTCAGGAGGGGGAAGCCCTCCGACAGGTCGAACCGCATCTGGTAACCGAACACGCTCTGCGTGCCGGTCCCGGTCCGGTCCTCCTTCATCACGCCGTGGGCGCGGATATGTCGCAGCAAATCCAGGTATTGTTTCATAGGTTGCAAATATACGGATAATTCCTAAAAATCCTTATATTTGTAAGACACGAAACGGCCCTTGTCATTTCGAGCGAACCTTATTGTCATTTCGAGCGAAGTCGAGAAATCTAAAGCAAAAAGATATGGAAATCACCAAGGAACTGTGGGCGACCGCCCCGGACGGAAAGGAAATCTTCCGCTATACCCTCAAGAACGCCTCCGGCGCCTATGTGCAGCTGGCCAGCATCGGCGCGGCCATCGTCTCCATCGTCGTCCCGGACAAGGACGGCAAGCTGGACGATGTCGTGCTCGGCTACAAGAACCCGTTGGACTACATCGGCGACGGCCCTTGCTGCGGCAAGGTGCCCGGCCGGTTCGCGAACCGCGTCAAGGACGGCAAGTTCACGCTGGACGGCCAGGAGTACACGCTCCCCATCAACAACGGCCCGAACCACCTGCACGGCGGTCCGAACGGCTTTGCGAACCAGATCTGGGACAGCCGCATCGAAGGGGACGCCGTGGAATTCATGTACTTCTCCGAGGACGGCGAGGCCGGGTATCCCGGCAACCTGAAGGCCGTCGCGCACTATGAGTGGAGCGAGGACAACGAGCTCAAGCTCATCCTGACGGCGGAAACGGACGCCCCCACGGTCGCCAACCTCACGAGCCACGTCTACTTCAACCTGGACGGCGAGGCTTCCGGCACCGTCCTGGACCACAAGCTGGAGCTGAACTGCTCCCAGTACCTCCCGACGGACCCGACGCAGATCCCGCTGGGCGAGCCCGCCGACGTCGCCGGCACCCCGATGGACTTCGTCGAGGCGAAGCCCCTCGGCCAGGACATCCGGGCGGATTTCGAAGCGCTGAAGATCGGCAAGGGCTACGACCACTGCTGGCTCATCGACGGCGCCATGCCCGGCCAGCTGTCCACTTGCGCGGAGCTCTGGGCCGCGAAGTCCGGCCGCAAGGTGGAGATCCTCACCACCCAGCCTGCGGTGCAGGTGTATACCGGAAACTGGCTCAAGGGCAGCCCGACCGGCAAGTACGGCCGCGAGTTCGAGGACTACGACGCCGTCGCCATCGAGTGCCAGCACACGCCGGACGCCCCCAACCAGCCCGCCTTCCCCACGACGGTCCTCCGCCCCGGAGAAGTCCTCGAGGAGGCGATCATCTGGGTGTTTACCGCTTAAGCGTCAGCTGACATCAAAGATTTGCCAACGCCGTGAGCACCCGCTCCGGCGTTGCGTCTTTCAGGAGGACGGTCTTCTCCGCATCCAGCAGATAGATGGACGGTATCCCGCGGACGTTGTAGATGAGGTCCGTACGGATGGCGTAGTTGTGGTCGTACCCGTTGATCCAGGTGGCGGGATAATCGGGGATGTGGGCCCGCCAGTCGTCGATTTCCTGGTCGATATACACGTCCACCACCTGCAGCCGCCCGGAGGCGACGAGGGCTGCGACTTCCGGGGTCGATTCCATGTCTTCCATGATCTCCTGGCAGGCCTGGCAGCCGGGATTGCCGAAAATGAGGACGGTGTACTCCGCCTTCACGCCGTAGAGCGTCCGCACCCGGCCGCGGGTGTCGGTGAAGGAGAAATCCGCCGCCGGCGTTCCTACGCGGTTCAGGCTGCACATCCGGGCGTCCCATTCATAGCCCATCCGGTAACCGTTGTCGATGAGGTCCGACTTGCCCAGCCGATCCACGTAGAAGAAATACAAGTCCTCGTTGCGGACCGGGGAATTGGGGTCGTACAGGTAGTGCCTCGTCAGGCGGTTCAGCTCTTCGAACACGTTGGAATCCGGGAACTTCCGCTCGAAGGCGTCGGCGCGGTCGTACAGGCTGCCGACGGCCCGGGCGCCCTGGTCCGCCGGCAGCTCGCCGAGGAGCGACGCGAACAGGCCCATCTGGGACTCCACCACCGCCACCGGCACGCCGTTCACCGTGGCCGAATCACAGGCATACACTTTCGCGGTATCCGTGAACCGGTCCCAGAAATGGCCGGCCGCGTAGCCGGCGCGCTCCAGCGGGTCCGTGTACATGGACGGGACCTCCACCTGCGGGAAGTCCCGCCGGGCCGGCGCGTCCGACGCGGGTTTCCCGCCCCGGGGCCCGCAGGCGCAGAGGACCGCGAACGAGAAGAGTATCAAATACTTGCGCATAGTCTTCAAAACAGGTCACACAAAGTTACGAAAAAATGGTTAGTTTTGCAGTATGAAGCGTTTCCGGACACTCCTCCTCGCCGCCGGCCTCCTGGCCGGGACGACCGCCTCGGCCCAGTTCTTCCAGGCCGGGTCGGACCCGTTCAGCCGCTGGTCCGAGATGGGCACGGAGCATTTCCGCGTGATCTATCCGCAGGGGCTGGATTCCCTGGCGCGGGCCTATGCCGTGGACCTGGAGAAATGGCAGCCCGTGGTGGGAGCGAGCGCCGGGATGGCCCCGGGCGGCCTGCAATGGGGCCGGACGCCGGTCATCCTGCACCCCTGGCACCCCTATTCCAACGGCTCCGTGGCCTGGGCCCCGAAGCGGATGGACCTGTACACCCATCCCGAGGCCTACGGCCCCTACCCCCAGTCCTGGATGACGCAGCTTACCACCCACGAATCCCGCCACGTGGCGCAGATGCAGCTGTCTTACCGGCGCCCGTTCAAGTGGGTGAACTACCTGGTGGGCGAGATGTGGAGCGGCGCCGTGAGCGCCTTCTACACCCCGCCGGTGTTCCTGGAAGGCGACGCCGTCGTCGCGGAAACCGCCCTCACGGCCGCCGGCCGCGGGCGCAACGCCGACTTCCTGAACTACTACCACCTCGCCTTCGACAACGGCGACTGGCGGGACTGGTACCAGTGGGTCTACGGGTCGTTCAAGAAAGCCGGACCGGACTATTACACCGTCGGTTACATGACCGTCGCCGGCATGCGGTATTTCTATGACCGGCCCACGTTCACGGCCGATTATTTCGATTACGTCACCAAGCGTCCCTTCCCCGTCGCCAAGCTCCAGCATTACATCAAGAACGTCTCCGGACAGCCCTTCAAGCAAACCTGGAAAGGCATCATGGAAGGCTTCCACGAAATCTGGGAGCAGGAAGAGGATGCCCGCGCGCCCTTCATGGAAATGGAGCAGGTCACGCGGAAACACGCGTATGCGACCGATTATTCGAACGGCTCCTGGGTCGACAACGAATACCTCGCCATCAAGGAGGGAAAAGACCTGGCGCCGCGGCTGGTCCGGATCAATGTGGACGGCTCGGAAGACGACCTGGGCCCCTTCGCTTCCAACACCAGCTCCCTCAACCCGGGCATACACCGACTGTTCTGGAGCGAGACCGTTCCCGGCAAGCGCTGGACCCTGGACGGAAAGTCGGTGATCCGGTCGCTGGAGCACAGCGGGAAACGGCGGAACCTCACGACCGAGGGCCGGCTGTACAATCCGCAGCCGGGCCCGGGCGGCATCGCCACGGTGGAATACCCGGTGCGGGGCGGCAGCAACCTCGTCGTCATCGACGAGGAGGACGGCCACGAACTCTGGCGGGTTCCCGCCCCGGCGGGCGTCGAGCTCGCGGACCCGGCCTGGGTGGACAGCACCGTCTACTGCCTGGCCGTCAACGACGAAGGCTACAGCATCTGGCGACTTGACGATCGCAGGTGGACCTGCGTCCTGGAGCCCACGCTGCAGGAAATCGAAAACCTGGAAGGGGAGAATCAGGTGCTGGATTTCGTGAGCGACCGGAACGGCGTGAAGGAACTGTACCGGTACGACCCGGCCACGGGACGCGCCTGGCAGCTTACGAACTCGCGCTACGGCGGCACGGACTATTTCTGGCACGACGGCGTCCTCTGGTTCAACGCCATCACGCCCGAGGGCTGCGCCATCTTCAAGGCCACGCCGCCGGAGCCGGTGGAAGTGGACATCCGCCAGGTCCACAAGTACCGGGTGGCGGAGAAGCTGGCGGAGCAGGAAAAGGCGCTGCTCGCAGAGATTCCCGGTCAAGCCGGGAATGACGTGGCGGTCAGCGAGCCCAAGGCGTACCACAAGGTGCCGCATCTGGTGAAGTTCCATTCGTGGGCGCCGCTGTATTTCGACTATGACGCCATCGAGTCCCTGAGCGGCGACCTGTCGTACGACACGGCCTCGCCGGGTCTCATCGGCCTGTTCCAGAACGACCTCGGAACCGCCTGGGGGACGGTGGGTTACTCCGCGCATCCGGATGCGGACAAGCCGTCGGAGTGGCGGCATTCCGGCCATGTCCAGTTTACTTACACCGGCCTGTACCCCGTCCTGGAGGCCGGGTTCGACCTGTATGACAAGGGCACCGGCCAGTATGGATTCCAGCGCCGTCTGTACGACGACCGGATCGGCTACGCCGCCTCCCGCATGGACGTCCGCGGCCCTTCCTGGACCGGGCACCTGACCGCCTACATCCCGTTCCGCCACAGCCGGAGCGGCTTCCAGCGCGGATGGGTGCCGCAGGTGAGCTGGAGCATCTCGAACAACACGTTCGACAACGGGACGACGGAACTGAAGATGATCGAGGACTTCGCGCGCGAAGGGTCGCACGCCGCCCTCGTGGGCGTCCGGCCCGGAGACAACGTGCTCATGCAGACCCTCCGCAGCTCCGTCCGGGGCTATATGACGCTCCCGACCGCCGACAGCCAGGTCTACCCCCGCTGGGGGATCGGCGCCGAAGCGGGCGCCAGCGTCCGCCCCGGCCTCTCGAAGATCTACACGCCGCTCGCCTACGCCTATCTGTACGGCTATGTGCCCGGATTCACCCGGACCCAGGGCCTCCGGCTCACGGCCCTGGCCCAGGTCCAGCTGCCCACGGGCGCGCCGTTCGGCGAGAACACCGTGCAGGTGATGCCGCGCGGGTTCACGTCGGCCGAAGGCCGCGCCGTCGCCCGCGCCTCCGCCGGCCAGCTCCGCCTCACCGCCGATTACGCCCTGCCGATCTACGTGGGCGACATCTCCTGGTTCTCCCCGGTCGCTTACATCCGGAACTTCCTCCTGATCCCGCACGTGGACTGGACCGGCTTCCAGATCGGCAAAGGCGGCAAGGACGCCCGGAACACCTGCCTCCTCAGCGCGGGCGCGGATTTCACCGTGGAACTGGGCAACCTGGCCTGGGTCCCCTACCCCTGCTCGCTCGGCGTCTCCGCCTCCTGGCTCGGCGGGCCCTACTTCAAAACCCTGGCGGAATCCGCCGAGGAAGGCCGCAAGCCCTACTACGTAGGTCTTGTGTTCAGCTTCGACATCTAAATTATCGGGAAATTATTCCTATATTTGCAGGCTATGAAGAAATGCGCGCTTCTCATCGCCCTCCTGGCCGTATCGTGCCAGATGGTGCACCGGGTGACGGATACGGCCGCCGAACTGTTCGGCGACGCCGTCGTCGCGCGCGTCGGCGAGCACCGGCTGATGCGGTCGGAACTGGCGGAATACATCCCCGCCGGCGTCTCTTCCGAGGACAGCCTGGGACTGGCGCAGCAGTATATCAAGGCCTGGGCCGAGGAGCTCCTGTTCCTGGACATGGCGGAATCCCGCCTTTCCAAGGAGGAGCAGGACGTGTCCAAGGAACTGGAGGAATACCGCCGCACGCTGCTGAAATACCGCTATGAGGAGCGCTACATCAACGAGCGGCTGGACACCCTCATCTCCGACGAGGACGTCCGGAACTATTATCAGGCGCATACGGACAAGTTCCTCGTGGACCGTCCCCTCCTCAAGACACGCTACATGATCATCCCGGCCGACTCCCGCAGCCTCAAGAAAATCAAGGAGCTGATGAGCTCGGACGACGCGATGGACGCGATCGCCGCCGACAGCCTCGCCTTCACGGCCGCGCTGCGGTACGTGGACAGCTCGGACAGCTGGATGGACGCCATCCTGCTGGCCCGCGAGCTGGGCACGGACGAGGTGTCCATGATGAAGGCCCTGAAAGGCCGGTCCATCGAGCTGAAGGGCGACGACGGCAACCTCCGGTTCGCCTGGGTGGTGGATATCGTGCAGAAAGGGAGCCCCGCCCCGCTGGATTATTGCGCCGAACGCATCAAAGATGTCCTTTTAAGCGCCCGGAAACACGAATTGGTGTCCGGTTTGGAACAAGACTTGCTCAAAGATGCGCTTGGCAAAGGAAAGTTTGTCATCTATTGAAATTGGTAATTTGTTGATATGAAGTTCAGATTTATCGTCTTCGCCGCGGCCCTGCTCCTGTCGACGGGCCTTTCCGCCCAGAAGTATCCGGGCGGGCTCGTGGACAAGACCGTCGCCGTCGTCGGCAACGAAGTGATCCTGGTCTCGGACATCGAGAGCGAGGTGCAGCAGATGCAGGCCCAGGGCCGGTCCTCCGACCGGGACATGCGCTGCACCATCCTGGAACGGATGATGGAGAACAAGATCTTCCTGATGCAGGCCCGCATCGACTCCCTCACCGTCAATTACGACATGGTGGACGGCGAGCTGAGCAACCGCATCGACCAGTACCGCACCTACCTGGGCGGTGACGAGGAAGTGGAGAAGCAGTTCGGCAAGCCGCTGTACAAGCTGCGCCAGGAATGGCGGAAGCTGTTCGAGGACCAGAGCCTCATCCAGTCGGAACAGGTCGAGATCGCGGGGCGCATCCCCGAGGTGACCCCCTACGACGTCCAGCAGTTCCTGGACACCGTGTCCGTGGAGGACCTGCCCGTCGTCCCGATCAAGTACCAGCTGAGCCAGATCTGCATCTATCCCGACCGCGAGGCGGCGGCGATGGCCGTCAAGGAACGCCTCCTGTCCCTGCGGGAGCGCGTGATCAACGGCGAGAAGTTCGCCACCCTCGCCCGCATCTACTCCGAGGATCCCGGCAGCGCCCGCCGCGGCGGCGAGCTGGGCATGGCGTCCAAGTCCATCTTCTGGCCGGCTTTCTCCGACGCCGCGATGGCCCTGCGCCCGGGCGTGATCTCCCAGATCGTGGAGACCCCGGACGGCTTCCACATCATCGAAGTCATCGAGAAGAAGGGCGACATGTTCAACGCCCGCCACATCCTCCTCAAGCCGCAGTACACGGCCGAAGACCGCGAGAAGGCGTTCTCCCGCCTGGACAGCCTCCGCACGAAGATCCTGGACGGCGAGATCAAGTTCAACCTCGCCGCGCGCTTCTTCTCCGAGGACCCGGCCACCCGCACCAACGGCGGCCAGATGGCGGATCCGACCACCGGTTCCTCCTACTTCGAGATCGACCAGCTCAAGCCGGCCGACTATGCGGCCATCCAGGAGCTGAAGGAAGGCGAGATTTCCGAGCCCGTGGAGTCCACCGACAACGAGGGCTACCAGCAGGGCAGAAACGGGAACACCGTGTACAAGATCATCCGCGTGGACAAGATCATCCCCGCGCACCCGGCTTCGTTCACGAACGACTACACCGAGCTGCAGGGCCGCGTGCGGTCGATCCGGCAGATGCAGGCGATCGACGAGTTCCTGGAGAAGAAGATCAAGGAGACCTACATCGTGATCGACCCGATGTACAAGGAGTGCACCTTCAGCCGGGATCTCTGGCAGGAAAAATTCTGACCGGTCCGTGCGGCGGAAGCGCGCATATCTCTTCCTGACGGCGCTGTCCCTGGGGATGGCGGCCGTTTCTGCGTGGGGCCAGGAGCAGAAAGACTCGCTGGTGACCCTCGTGAGCGCGAAATCCGCCCAGCTCATCGAACGGAACGGGGAAAGCTTCCGCAAGGTGACGGGCCCGGCCCGCTTCCTGCACAACAACACCTATCTCCTGTGCGACTCGGCCCTGTGGAACGTGACGACGAACATCATCGACGCCATCGGCCACGTCCAGATCATCCAGGACCGCACCCGCCTGAGCTCCGGCTCCCTGCAGTACGTGGTGGACGACGACCTCGCGAAGTTCCGCGGCGGCCTCGTCCAGCTGGAGGACAAGGACAAGAACACCCTGCGCACCCGTTACCTGGACTACAACACCAAGGACTCCGTCGCCATCTTCCAGAACGGCGCGTCCATGCGGGACAAGGACGGGCAGATCATCGAGAGCCTGTACGGCTCGTACGACTCGAAGGCCAGCCTGTTCGTCTTCAATGACCAGGTGAACATGTACATGGACACCACCTTCGTGAAGACCTCCCGCCTGGAGTACCGCAGCGACCTCAACACCGCGTACTTCGGCTACGGGACGGACATGTGGCAGGACGACAACATGCTCTCCGCCAACGACGGCTGGTATGACCGCGAGAACGAGCTGTTCTTCTTCCGGCGGAACGTGCACCTGCTCACGAAGGACCAGGAAACCTGGTCCGACACGCTGTACTACCACCGGAAGGTGAACAATGTGGAGATGATGGGGCAGGTGGAAGTGATGGACACGACGCGGAACGTCTTCGCCCTGGCGGGACGTCTGGAATACCTGGACTCCCTCTCCCGCATCAAGATGACCGTCACCCCGGCGGTGATGAGCATCGACGAGGACGAGAAGACGGCCAAGCGGGATACCGTCTGGTTCGGGGCCGATACGATCCTGTACCGCGGCATCAAGCGGCACCTGGTGGATTCCCTGTGGGAAGTCCAGGCCGACAAGCGGCTCAAGGACCTCCAGGGCGACCCGGTGACCGAATACCGCCGGAAGGCCGCGGAAGCGGCCGCCAAGGCGGCTGCGGAGGCGGAGAAGAACAACCCGAACGCGCAGGCGGGCCGCGACCGCGGGCCGGAGGGCGCGCCTGTCGGCAAGAAGGACGCGGCCCCGAAGCCGCCCCAGGACGCGGCGCCCAAGCCCGACGAGGCGCCCAGGCCGCCGGCAGACACGACGGCCGGCAACCCGACTCCGCTGCCCGATTCCCTGACCAGGCCGCCGATGCCGCCCGTCGACACGGTCCCCGCGCCCCCCGACACGAGCCGGCTCTCTTTCATCTGGGCGACCAGCCGGGTGAAACTGTACCGAAGCGACATGCAGATGTCCTGCGACTCCCTGGTCTATTACGACCTGGATTCCCTGGTCCGGCTGTACCGGGACCCGCTGGTGTTCAGCGACGGGAACCGCCAGTACGCGGCCGACAGCATCTACCTCGTCATCAAGGACCGCCGGGCGGACCGGGCGCGGCTGATGTCCAACGCCTTCATCACCACGCAGGAAGACACCATCTGCTACGACCAGATCAAGGGCGCCGAGATGATGGCCTACTTCGACACCACCCGCACGCTCCGGCGCTTCGACGCCCTGGGCGGGGCCACGGCGCTGTTCTTCCTGACGGAGAACGACGCGCTCGCCACGGTGAACAAGGTGGAATCCAAGATGCTGTACGCCCTCTTCGACCAGGGCAACCTGGACAAGATCTACTACTTCGACAACGCCAAGAACGACGCCTACCCGGTGGTCCAGCTGCCGAAGGACGAACGGTACATGAAGGGCTTCCGTTGGGAGCCGGAGCGGCAGCCGAAGGGCGGCTTCGACATCACGCCGCTGGTCCCGCGCAAGAGCCAGCGCACCTCCTACCTGGCGCGCCCGCACGCCCAGTTCAAGGAGACGGAAATCTACTTCCCCGGCCACATCAAGAAGATCTACAAGGACATCGCCTACCGCGATTCGATGGAGGTCGTGAAGGCGCGGCAGCCCAAGGAAAAGCCCGCGCCGCCGAAGCCGAAGGACGCGGTCACCGCCCCTGTCGACACGACCGCCGCCCCTGTCGATTCTATCGCCGCGCCGCCGGCCCTTTCCGAGACGGACAAGGCCCTGCTGGGCGAGCTGGACTCGCTGGCCGTGGCGCCGCCGTCCCTGGATTCGCTGAAAAGGATGGCGCCGATGGATTCGCTGCAACTGACGCCGCCGCCGATGGATTCCTTGGCGACGAAACCCGAAATCGAAGCGAAGGACCCGGAGCCGGAACAGGCCGCGCCGAAGGAGCCCGAGCCGTCGGCCAAGGACCTTGAAAAGGCCCGGAAGGCCGAGGAGAAAGCCGCCCGCGAGGCCGAGAAGGCGCGGATAGCCGCCGAAAAGAAGGCCGAAAGGGACGCCAAGAATGCCGAGCTGGACCGGAAATACCAGGAGAAGCAGGAAGCCAAGCGGCAGAAAGCGCTGGAGAAGGAGCGCAAGAAGAAGCTCCGCGCGATGAAGAAGCTGGAAAGGAAAGCCCAGAAGGAGCGCCGCATCTTCGAGCGCTACCTGGAAAAGGAGCGCATGCGCGCCGAGAAACAGGCCCTCCGCGAGAAGGAGAACGCCGCTCGCGAGGCCGAGAAGGCCGCTCGCGAGGCGGAAAAAGAAGCGCGGAAGGCCGGGCAGGCGAAGGAGGAGAAGAAAGAGAGCGTCCGGGATTCGTCGTAAAAAAAGACCCTTTCGTCGAAAACCCGGAACGGCTTTTTGTACATTAGACAAAAATCTATATCTTTGTCGACAGCAGAATACACCAAAATCCACACTGATATGAAAAAGATCTTCATGATTTGCGCCGTGCTGCTGGTAGCGGTGGCGGCGATGGCCCAGAACGGGACCAAGTACTACGGCATCAAGTCCGGCACCATCAAGATCGAGATGGACATGATGGGCCAGACCGTCCCCAGCACAATCTACTTTGACGACTTCGGCGCCAAGCAGGCCACCTCGATCAGCATGATGGGCATGGAAATGACCCAGATCAACAAGGATGGCAAGATGTATCTCGTGAACAAGGGCGAGAAGTCCGTCCAGGAGATGCCGCAGCAGCAGGAG
>JAEEGI010016067.1_pt1 | contig 15499 bp, 10 predicted proteins | sample 8958751 | NCBI WGS metagenome assembly JAEEGI01 (sample SAMN16246545, study PRJNA631951) | gut metagenome | biome: gut microbiome; feature: rumen; material: KS-attached | host: Bos | place: Iran: Karaj | collected 2018-10
GTTTATATATATAGTGACTTTTATAAAGCTAAATATTTAGGTGATGCTAACGGCACTACCTCCGGCATTAAAGAAATGAATTATTTTGGCGATATTTTTGTGGCCGAAATTTATGGAAAGGATAAAAAATATTACTTCGTTATTCTCAATAAAGAGATGGATGCTATATCCGAGCCGATTCCAGGATGGGGCTCAGTCGTTTCATACGAAAATGGTCATATCTTATACAGTGGCGATGGTTATACACTCATGGATATTAATGGGAAGACTGTAAATGACAGTTTCCCCGAAGGAACAATTTACGGGTTTAATAGCGGCATCTCAATATTCGAATATAACGTCCACAAATATACAGAATATGGCGATGATTACATTATGAGTAATTATTGCTATATAAACGAGACCGGCACTACTGTATTGAGTGAGCTGGTTGATAAAAGCAAATAATACAGTCTTTTGCCATCCGATGAAACATTCGGGCTGCTTATATGAAAAACAGCAGAAACATGTTCTTTTCAGTCAAGCGTCTATTACACGATAGGCGCTTTTCTTATGCCTAAAAACAAAATAGAAATTATTATATAGTCAATAAGCCGTCCGAAACTAAATCCGGGCGGCTTTCTTTATACCTAAATGAGGTGACAATATGGTTAAAACAAACAGATAAATTACCAATTCCCCGAACCGAGGCGCAAGTCATTACGGGCTCGATACGGGCACCATCGTTTCTGAAAATGTTCGAAACGGATACTGTACTTATGGTTTCAGACGCATTTAGAAACAATCATTTCTAAAATCATTTCTAAAATTGCTCAAAACTATTGTGTTTTCTCTTGCTTTGTGTTATAATAAAAACAAAGGAGGTCTTGCAAATGGATCTGTATAAAGAACTGGCAGCCCTGCGTTGCTTTACTCATAGCGACATGGTACATCTTACCGGATCGGAGAGCGCAGCCATATGGAATATAAAGAGCTATTTGAAAAAAGGCTATATCGAGCGGGTTCGGCGCGACCTCTATGCCGTCATAAGTATGGAAACGGAACAACCGATTCCGAACCGCTTTCAAGTCGCATCGCATATAACGGATGATTCCTTCGTATCTCATCATAGCGCATTTGAGTTTTACGGATATACCAATCAGGTGTTCTATGAGGTATTTTTTTCAACGGATAAAAGAGTGCGGCCATTCGAGTATGATGGTCTATATTACCATCCGGTATTGTGGCGTGGGAATAGCAGTATCGTAGAGACGAATAACGGAGTTCGGGTTACATCGCTTGAGAGAACAGTAATTGACAGTGTTGCTGATTTTACTAAAATCGGCGGGTTGGAGGAATTGCTGCGATGCCTTACGCTTATACCTTTCCTCGATGAAACAAAGCTGCTTGAAGTGTTGGATGCATATGGTCGCGGACAGCTTTATCAGAAAACCGGATATATCCTTGAGGAATACAAGGACGAGCTGTCTTTATCTGAAGCATTTTTCTCGGAATGTATTAAACGCTCATCCTCCAGTAAAACCTATCTATTTGATAAACAGGCTGATTTTGTTTTTCACCCCAAATGGCTTTTGTATGCGCCAAGCGATTTGAAAAGACTTATTGACAAAGGAGTGAATCACTATGATGCAGTTTGACCGAATATCTCTCGGCAGGCAAGCTAAAGAACTTGGTTTCGTCAGGGATACATTTGAGAAGGTATGCCGCCTTGAAGACGTTTTGTCATTTGTTGAAAACGACGCGCTGCTCTCAGATACGCTGGCATTAAAGGGCGGTACAGCCATCAATCTAACCATATTTGATCTACCTCGTTTGTCGGTAGATATCGACATGGACTACACAAAAGATGTTCCGAGAGAAGCCATGCTGCAGGAACGGGAGCAGATAACCGATCAAATTCGAAAATATATGACTGCATCGGGATACAGCCTAAGCCCGAAATCCAAACAGTATCATGCTTTGGATTCTTTTGTGTTCGAATATGTCAATGCCGGCGGGATGAGGGACAATTTGAAAATCGAAATCAATTATATGCTGCGCTGCCATGTATTCCCTGTTTCCCGCAGAACCGCCAATCTGCCCTGGAACAAGGACAAAATCACTATATTAAGTGTTGATTCGATTGAGATATTCTCCGCAAAGGCTGTCGCACTGATAAACAGATCGGCCGCCCGCGATTTGTACGATATGTTTAACCTACAAAAATATGAGCTGTTTGACGAATCTCAGGAGGCCGTTTTCAAAAAATGCATCATGTTTTATTTCGCAATAGCATCGGAGAGTGTCCCGAAGCATTTTGACTTCAGCAGAATTGAGAATATATCCGCGCAGAAGATAAAAACGGATCTGACTCCTGTTCTGCGGAGAGCGGAGCACTTTGATCTCCCGACAGCAAAGGAAAAAGTGGAGAAATACCTTAAAGAAATTCTTTTGCCGGAAGATGATCTTTCATTTTGGTCGGCATTTGCAAACGGAGATTATAAGCCGGAACTTCTATTTGATGATCCCGAAATCCTGTCAAGAATAGTGGAACATCCAATGGCGCTGTGGAAATGCAGCAGAAAAGCACCCGAATGAAATGCATCGACGTATCGCATGCATATACCAATTAAAACCGCAGAGAGAAATCCCCGCGGTTTTTTTGCCAGTCCCCGTGGCACGGCGCGAAACAGTTTGAATTTGTCATTTCGGGTCACTCCTGTTGGTAATCAGACGTTTCTAATGAACAAAAATGCGTAAACACGCAAAAAAAGTCAATAGCATATATATTTGATAAAACGCAATGTGTTGGGAGGGTTCTTCTCCGGTAAAACGCATAGTGATTATTCGCATTAGTTTAATAGATGTTCCCCAAAGAACGGCGCAAGGCATTATGGGCTCGATGAGGGCCTTGTTATTGAAAAATTAGTGGGCCGGCTTTGCTGTGATTCCAGGCTTTGCGTTTTCTCCGCTACGCGGCGATTCTCTGTGCGGTTTCCCGGCATACCTTCCTGCAAATTTACAATTGCGCACGCCCGCCCGCGTGTGGTAGAATACTAAAAACAATCGAAAAGGAGCTTTTGGAAATGCGATTTTCGAGAACCGGATTTTTAATAACATGCGCCGCGGCGCTTGTTTGCGCAGTGGCTGTTTTTGCGTCGGGGTGCGCCGTTCGCGAGCAGGGACAGGCCCCTGGAAAGGAACAGACTTCGCGGCCGGCGGAAACCGGAGTGGGAGGCGCTATTCACGAGGGAGATATTCCGACGACCACGCCTTTTACGGGAGAGTTCCCCGAGGTCACGCCCGCGCCGGCGACGCCCGAACCCACCAAGACGCCTGAGCCGACGGCCGTTCCCGACTATTCCGGAGGCATCAAAAGGGAGAACCGCAAGACGACGGTCTCGCTTTTCGGGTCTGGGTCGCAGAAGCCCTTCTGCGGAACGGGCCATTCGATCGGGGTCCAGTTCTACGCCACGACCGAGTTTAACGCGGTCGGCTTCAAGTCGCCCACGTGGAAGGCCACCGAGAACTACTACGTCGACTACGCCCTTTATAAATGGGACACCGACTACTACGAGTCGATCGCCGGCAGTCCGGTTGCGGAGGGGTACTTCGAAAACTGGCAGGACGGCGTCGCGGTGTACCTGAAATTCGACCCGCTGCCGGCGGGAGAGTACGTGCTTGTAGCGCTCTACGGCTCCAACGAGACGATGTGCAACTCGGGCGTCTGGTACATGGAGGCGGAGCACCCTTCCCAGCGTTCCTACCTTGACGACGAGGTCTGGTACGACGCGTCGGTGTGCTGCGAGCTCGTGTATATTCACACGCCCAACAACAAATACGGGCCGCTCAGCGACTCGGGAATCGGCTGACGTTTTCGGCTTTTTTTAGCGAAAAAAGAGGAGTTGAAACGATGAAAAGATCTTATTTTGGAAGCGGTTTGCGAAGGCTGGCGGCCGCTTTGCTTGTGATCATTTTGGCGGCAGCAACGGCCGTCTCTGGAGGTGTTTTTAAAGCCATGGCCACCGGAAGCTATCAGTATTCGGTCAACACGGGGGCGGATCTCGGCCTCGTAAAACTGCAGGACAATACGTACGCGGTCCAGTTCGCGGCGTGCGCGGATATGTCGGCGGTCGAACTTTACGTCGCCAAAACGTCCTCCAACTCCACGACCGCTCTCACGGCGAGGCTCTACGGCTGGCGCGGTTCGTACTCCGGGTCGCTCAGGCAGACGCCGGTCGCCGAGAAGCGTTTTGAGGGCTTCGACATGGACTGCTGGCTGAGGCTCGATTTTGGTGCGACTGTTCCCGCGGGCGAGTACATTTTCGTCGTGGGCGAAAGCGCGGGCAACGTTCAGCTCCTTCTCGAAAAGGCGAACCACCCCTACGCGCGCACGTATTTGAACGCTTCGGAGCGCGACGGCAACCTCGAGATCAGAATCGAGTTCAAAAACGAAGGCGGCACGCTCGCGGCAGTCTCGGACAACAACGTGAAGTTCGTCACCTCTCCGGGCACGTGGGTCGCAACGGACGGCCTGGGGCGCGAGGTCCCGAACAGCTACACGTCGACGGTGCGCGAAAACAAAACGGTCGGTATCTTTTTCCACACCTGGCACTCCAGCAACGCGGCGGCCGGCACGCGCAACATCACGCAAATTCTGGCGGAGCACCCGGAGATCCAAAACGACTTTTCGAGCAAGCTCTGGGGGCGGTCCGGCAACTACCACTGGAACGAGCCGGTATGGGGCTACTACCGTTCGAGCGACGAGTGGGTACTCAGAAAACAGGCGGAGCTGCTGGCCGACGCCGGCGTTGACGCGGTCTTTTTCGACAACACGAACGGAACCGCCACGTTTATCGACGACGTTCTGGTGCTTCTGAAGGTGTGGTCGCAGGCGCGCGCGGACGGCGTTAAAACGCCGCAGATCTCGTTCATGCTGCCGATGTTCGACTACGACCTGGTCGCGATCCAGCTGCGCGAGATATATAAACGTATATATCAGGACGGCCTCTACAAGGACCTCTGGTTCTACTGGAAGGGCAAGCCGCTGATGGTCGGCTGGCCGGGGCGGCTCGATCTTAGGGACGAGACCGACAAGGCAATTTTCGAGTTTTTCAACTGGCGCGTCATCAACCACGCGCAGTCGCAGGACCACGTTCAGGTGCAGGCGGAGGACGGCACGCCTGTCATCATGGGCGCCATCCAGAAGGAGATCGAGGACAATTACATTCTGTGGAACTGGATCGCGACGACGCCGCAGCTCGTGAACAAAAATCCCGACGGCACGCCCGAGGAGGTCGCCGTCGCCATCGCCCACAACTGGTGCGCGGAAACGCATCTGACGGCCATGAACAACCCGAAGTACAAGGTTTTCGGCCGCCACTACATGCCCTCTAAGGGCGACTACGACCCGCGCCCGGACGCCAAGCTCTACGGCGCCTACTTCACCGAGCAGTGGGAGTACGCGCTCAAGATCGACCCGGAATTCGTGTGGGTCACCGGCTGGAACGAGGGCGTCGCGGGGCGTTTTGAGGACTTTTTGGGCGTCGAAAACGCTTTTCCGGACAATTTCAGCGACGAATTCAGCCGCGACATCGAGCCGTCGAAGGGCGACCTTCAGGACCATTACTACTACCTGCTCTGCCAGTTTGTTAGGCGGTTTAAGGGCGTTCCCGCGGCGCCTGTTTCGGACACGCCGGTGACTGTCGACGTCGCCACCGGAAAGGGCTGGGAGGACGTTGAAACTGTTTTTGAATCGTACCCTGGCGACACGTTCGACAGGAATTCGCGCGGCTACAAAAACGCGGAAACCGGCGAATATTTCGTCTACACCGACAACTCGGGGCGCAACGACATTCGCGCCGCGAAGGCTTCGTACGACGCCGACTACGTGTATTTCATGGCGGAAACCTCGGAGGATCTGACGCCCTGCACCGACCCGCAGTGGATGCGGCTCTTTATAAGCGTGCGCTATAACGGCGACAGACAGGTCACGAACGAGAGCTGGGAGGACTTCCAGTTTGTGGTCAACAGGCTTTCTCCTTCGGTTTCTTCGAGTGCGGGGACGACCGCGATCGAACGGTCCACAGGCGGCTGGAACTGGGAAAAATGCGGCGAGTGCGACTTCGGCGTGAACGGCAACGTGCTGACCGTCCGCGTGCCGCGGGAGGCGTTGGGAATCGGCGGTGCCGGCGGCTTCACACTTGACTTCAAGTGGGCCGACAACAACCTCGCCGACGGCAGCGACGTTCTGGAACTATACACGCGCGGCGACACGGCTCCCGAAGGCAGGTTTATGTACAGATTCGTGGCGGGAAGCGTCCCCAGGGCGCTCACCAAAAAAGGCTGCTCGTCCGCTCTGGAGCCTTCCGGCGCGGCCGCCTGCCTCTCCGCCGCTTTGCTGGCAGGCGGCTCGCTCGCCCTTGCCAAAAAGCCAATTCACAACGCCGGAAACGCGACCAACGGTAACTCTCGGAAAAGGCCGGAAAAGGCGGAAAATAAAGGGAAATAAACCAAACTAAAAGGAACCTCGCACCGCCGCAATCAGTCAAAAAACCGTCGATTTTCGCCACGTTCCGGCGTTTCGGCGGTTTTTTTGTTTATAGTTCTATGTGAGTTTTAACACATATGAGAAGATCGGAATAACCTTTCTCCCCGGACGCGACCCCGAGGATGATTTCAGTAAGTTCGTCCTGCGTATATGACAGGCAGACGTTGTTCAGGGCAAGGAAAACAAGCATGGCATGGGCGCCTATACGCTTGTTGCCGTCGACGAACGCATGATTCTTCACAAGTCCGAAGCAGAGACGGGCAGCTTTCTCGGTTATCGTAGGAAACAGTTCATTGTCATCAAAAGTCTGGAACGGAACCGAAACCGCAGAATCAAGTAGCCCTTCATCCCGTAAACCGGCAGTTCCGCCGGTCTCTCGCAGCAAGTGCTCGTGGAGAAGAATTATCTGTCTCTTCGAAAGAATCTTCATTTTGCAAGCTCCTCATACGCCTGCCGGTTTTTATCAATCAAAGATTTGGATAACGAAAGGATTTCGTCGTCGCCGGCTGTGCCGGCGCGGTTTGTCTTGCGGATTTCAAAAGGAATACCGTTGTAATCAACGGATGATCTCAAAAAGACCGTTATGGCCGAAGACATATTAAGGCCGAGATCGGCGAACAGTTTCTCTGCTCTCTTCTTCAGATCCTCATCAATTCGCACATTTAAGTTTGTGGTTGCCATTTCGTTCAACTCCTTTCACACTGTTATTGTAAACATTTTTGCCACATGTGTCAATACATATGCAAGAAATATTCTTTACAATTATGCGGAAGCGTATCGATATAATCGATAATTCAGCCGGCAAACCCGGTCAAAATGAATCCGGTCCGGAATAAACGACGTTTTTCGCCACGTTCCGGCGTTTTCGACGGTTTTTTCGCTTTTTTCTTGACTTCGCGCGTGCGCGGGAATATAATCAGCCCATAAAACATAAAGGAGAAATCTTCCATGTTAACAATAAATAAATCAACAGTTTTCAGCTGCGTGAAGCGCATTTTCGCGGTCGTTCTCGCGATAGCGCTTGTCGCGGCTTTTTCGGCGTGCAAACCGCACGAAGAGACTCCGGGAAAGCCGACGGAGGCCCCGGTGACGACGCCCGTTCCCGCGACAGATGCGCCTGCGGAAGAGCCGACACAGGAACCCGCGCCGACAGACGCTCCGACTGAGGAGCCGGTGGTTACAGAGGAGCCCACGCCCACCGAGGAACCCACGCCCGCTCCTGACTATTCGGGCGGATACAGGCAGGAGAACGAGCAGACCAGAATCCTTCTTTACGAAGGAGCGGGCCCGCAGCCTATGAGCGGAACGGGACGCAGGTTCGGCGTGCAGTTCTATGCCACGGTTGAGTTCAAGGCAATCGGCATTCTTTCGCCGACGTGGACGGCTACCGAAGGGTACAGCGTGGTCTATTCACTGTTCAAGTGGAACCACGACTACATGACGACCATTGACGGAAAAGTGGTCGCGGACGCGGTTATTGAAGATTTTGCCGACAACTCGGTCGTTATGATGACGTTTGATCCGCTGCCGGCGGGCGAGTACCTGCTTATCGCGGAGTACGATTCGGTGGCGTCGACCACGAACGCGGGCGTTTACTACATGCCGAGCGTTTACGTTCACCAGCGGTCGTACATTGACGACGAGGTCTGGGAAGACGCTTCGATCTGCTGCGAGCTGGTCTACGTTCACAACCCGAACGTGTACCACGGACCGCTCAGCAACGCGGACGGTTCACCGCGCGAGACAGAGGAGCCGACCGGAGAGCCTGCGGTGACGGAAGTTCCCGAGGAGACCCTGGAGCCGACGGCCACGCCTGAAGAGACCCAGTCCGGAGAGCCTGCGGAAACCGAAGCGCCGCCCGCAACCGAAGAGCCTACAACGCCCGCTCATGAGACGGCCGCTCCGACCGATGCGCCCACCGAAGCGCCCACAGCGACGCCCACTGAAGCGCCGACCGACACGCCCACTCCGGAGCCCACAGAAGAGCCCACGCCGGCGCCTGACTATTCCGGCGGCTACAGGCAGGAAAACGAGCATACGAGAATCCGCCTTTACGAGGGCGAGGGCCCGCAGCCTATGAACGGAACCGGCCGCAGATTCGGCGTTCAGTTCTACGCAACCGTCGCTTTTGAGTCGGTCGGTATTCTGACGCCCACCTGGACGGCTTCGTCGGGCTACACCGCGTCGTACTACCTCTACAAGTGGAACCACGACTACAACACGACCATTGCGGGAACGCCCATCACCGGACAGAACTTTGAGGACTTCCCGGACAACACCGTTCTGACCATGACGTTCGATCCGTTGCCCGCGGGCGAGTACCTCCTTATCGCGGAGTACGACTGCAAGACTCCCACCACCAACGCGGGCGTTTACTACATGACCAATCCGTACTTCTACCAGCGTTCGTACCTCGACAACCAGGTTTGGGAAGGCGTCGCGATCTGCTGCGAGGTCGTCTACATCCACAACCCGAACGTCTACCACGGACCGATCAGCGATCCGGGAATCTGACGTTAAACGTTTTCGGTGCGACAACGTATTTTGGCTAAATAAAGGAAAAATTCATGGTTCGTTCAAAATCGTCTGAAAGCATATCGCCCGCGGGAGGCCCGCGTTTAAACCGTGGCGTGAATAGCCCGAATTTTAAGAGCGCTTCGCGTATTGTTCTTGCTGCGTTTGCCGTAGCGACCGCGCTGGCGTGTGTTTTCGCGGCTGTCACAGGAGGGACGTTGAAAACTATGGCCGGGGAAAGCGTTCAGTATACGGTCAACACAAGCTCCGAGCTCACGCCGGTGAGACTTCAGGGCAACTCGTACGCGATACAGTTCAACGCGATGAGCGACGTCTCGGCGGTGGAGTTTTTCGTGGCCAAGGTATCCGTAAGCGGAAGGACGGCGGTCACGGCCGAGATCTACAAATGGCAGGGCTCTTACGGAGACACCGTCAAAAAAGCGGCGCCCGCGGCGTCACAGTCGTTCACCGGCTTCGGGATGAATTCGTGGCTCAGGGTCGAGTCGCGCCTTCCCGCGGGCGAGTACCTTCTGGTTCTCAAAGACAGTGCCGGGAACGTGCAGCTTGCCGTCGAGGCGGACAGCCATCCGTTCGCGCGCACGTATCTCAACACGGCTGAGCGGAACGGAAACATCGAGGTGAAGGTCGTTTTCGCCGACGAAGCCGGAACGCTCGGAGCGGTTTCAGGCAACAACGTGCGGCTTGTAAGGTCGCAGGGAACGTGGGTCGCGACAGATGGTCTCGGCAGGGACGTCAGCGTGTCGTACAAGTCCACCGAACGCGCAAACAAAACGGTCGGTGTCTTTTTTCACACGTGGCACACGAGCCTCGCGTCGACCGGAACGCGCAACGTGACGACGATCCTGGCGGCGCACCCGGAAATTCAAAACGACTTCGAGAGTCCGCTCTGGGGCGGCAACGGCAGCTACCACTGGAACGAGCCTGTCTGGGGCTACTACGTCACCACCGACGAGTGGGTGCTCAGGAGGCAGGCGGAAATGCTTGCGGACGCCGGCGTCGACGCTGTCTTTTTCGACAATTCGAACGGCGTCGTAACGTTCGCGGAGGAGACTTTGACGCTGCTCAAGGTCTGGGCCCAGGCGCGGACGGACGGCGTCAACGTGCCGAAAATTTCATTCATGCTGCCGATGTTCGACTACGATTCGGCGGCGGTGCAAATCCGCGAGCTCTACGACAAAATCTACAAGGACGGCCTCTACAAGGACCTCTGGTTCTACTGGGACGGCAAGCCTCTTATGATTTCGTGGCCCGGGAAGCTCAACCCGGACGACCCCACCGACGCGAAAATCACCGAATTCTTCACGTGGCGCGTGATCAACCACCGCCAGTCGGAGGACGGAATTCTCGTGCAGGATGAGGACGGCAAGCCGGTGGTGGAGGCGGGAACGCCGCAGGAAATTATCGACAACTACACTCTCTGGAACTGGATCGCGGTCACGCCTCAGATCGTCAACAGGGACGCCGAAGGGAACGCCGAGGAGGTCGCGGTGGCCATCGCCCAGAACTGGTGCGCGGAGACGCACTGCACCGCGATGAACAACCCGACGTACAAGGTTTTCGGGCGCCACTACATGCCGTCGACCGGCGATTTTGACCCAAGGCCAAACGCGAAGCTCTACGGCGCGTATTTCAGCGAGCAGTGGGAGTACGCGCTTTCTGTCGACCCTGAGATCGTCTGGGTCACCGGCTGGAACGAGGGCCGCGCAGGCCGCTACGACGACTTCTGGGGCGTCAGCAACGCGTTCATCGACAACTTCAACGACGAATTCAGCCGCGACATCGAGCCGTCCAAGGGCGACCTTCAGGACCACTATTACTACCTGCTCTGCAAGTACGTAAGAGAGTACAAGGGAGTGCCGGCGGCGCCGGTTCAGAAAAAACCGGTCACGATCGACGTTTCAACCGGGAACGGCTGGCAGGACGTCGAGACGGTCTACGAATCGTACGCGGGCGACACGTTCGACAGGGATTCGAAGGGCTACAAGGACGCCGAGACAGGCGAGTATTTTGTGTACACGGACACCTCCGGGCGCAACGACATCGTCTCCGCGAAGGCCTCCTACGACAAGGATTACGTCTACTTCATGGCGGAAACGGCCGAGGACCTGACGCCCTGCACCGACCCTATGTGGATGCGCCTTTTCATCAGGGTGGCGGCGGTCGGGAACGACCTCGTTGAGCGCGACTCCTGGGAAAGCTTCCAGTACGTCGTGAACCGATCAGCTCCCGGCAGCGGCGGCAAAACCGTTATCGAGCGCTCGAAAGGCGGCTGGAACTGGGAAAAGTGCGGCGACTGCGACTTCGGCGTGAACGGAAATGTTCTGACCGTGCGCGTGCCCCGCGAGGCGCTTGAACTTGGCAGCGGCAGCTTCGTGCTCGACTTCAAGTGGGCCGACAACAACCTTGCCGACGGCAGCGATATTCTTGAGCTGTACACCAAAGGGGACACGGCGCCGGGTGGCAGATTTATGTACAGATTCGTCGCGGGCAAGCTTCCCAAGGCCTTCAAAAAAGGCTGCGGCTCCGCGTTGGCGGGAACAGGCGCCGGCGCGCTGCTTCTCGGAGTTGCGGCAGGTGCGGCGATTTCCGGGAAAATTTCCGGAAAAACCTCCCGCACAAGGAAGCGCAAAGACAATTGACAAAATAACGAGGAGATTTTTTCGCATGGACACCACATACTATCTTGAAAAAGCAAAAGGGCTTAAGCCGCTTCTCAACGAAAGGACCGTGAGGCCGCTGGCGGAGACCGTTCCGAGGGGGCGGCAGCTGTGGGAAGGCGACGAATTCACGCTGGATTTCGGCACCCATCTGGTCGGTTACGCGACGTTCCGGTTCGACATTCCCGGCGGCGACCGCACTCCGGGCGCTCCCCTCGAACTGATGATAAGGTTCGCGGAGCACCCCTGCGAATTCGACGAAAGTCCCTATAAAGAGGGGCTGTCGCGTTCCTGGTTCCAGTGGGAGGTCGTGCATATCGACAACCCGCTTGAGCCGTTCACGCTGCCGCGGAGGTACGCGTTCAGGTACGTGAAAGTCAAGCTCACCGCCAACAACTACTATTACGTGGAGTTCCGCGACTGCGCGGTGCGCGCCGTGAGTTCCGCCGATTTCGGCGCGGTGAGGCCCCTTCCCGAAGGCTCCGACCCGTTCGTGAAGAAGATTGACGACGTGGCGTGCAAGACCCTTCACGACTGCATGCAGGACGTTTTCGAGGACGGCCCGAAGCGCGACAGAAGGCTCTGGCTCGGCGACCTGTACCTGCAGGCAAAAACCAACTACTACACCTTCCGGAACAACGCTCTGGTGCTCCGCTGCCTCTACCTTTTCGCGGGAATTCCCCACCCCGACGGTTGCCTCAGCTCCGCGGTCTACCACGACCCGATTACGCGGCCCCAGGGCTGGATCCTTCACGACTACGCGCTCTTTTTCATCGGCACGCTGGCGGACTACTACAGGGCGACCGGCGACGCGAACGTGTTGAACGACCTCTGGCCGGTGGCTTTCAGGCAGACCGAAATCACGTCGGCAGCCGTTTCCCCGGACACCGGGCTCGTTCCCGTGAACATGTACTTCGTCGACTGGTGCGCTCCCCTCGACAAAACCTGCGCCGCCCAGGCAATCTACGTGACCATGCTGAAAGAGGCACTGAACCTCGCGGGAATCTGCGGCACCGAAGAGCAGCGTGAATTCCTTCGCGAAAAGATCGACGTCGGCACAAAGGCGCTTCTTTCAATGTACGACGCCGGAAAGGGACTTTTCGTCACGCCGCAGGGCCAGGTTTCGATCCATTCCCAGATGTGGTCGGTTCTCGCGAACGTGCTCCCCTTGAAGGAGAACAAAAAGGTGCTCGAAAGCGCACTCGCCCTGCTCGAAGCCGGCGACATCGTGAAGACCGTCACCCCCTACGCCCTCCACTACTTCGCCGAGGCGCTGATTTTAAGCGGGCTCAGGAAGGACGCGGAAAAGCTGGTTCTCGACTACTGGGGCGGCATGGTCAAACTCGGCGCCGACTGCTTCTACGAAGTCTACGTTCCCGGCGACCCGGACGCATCGCCCTACAACTCGCCGCGCATGAACTCCTACTGCCACGCCTGGAGCTGCACTCCGTCGTATCTGATCAGGAAGTACGGGCTGCTGCTTGGCTGACGTCGGCCGCAAAACTTTTTCAAATGAGGTAAAACAGTTAAAACAGGGAAAGAAACCTGACCGGTCTTTTCCCTTTTCATGGGGCGGTTCAAAACGCCCCATTTTCTTCATAAGTGCCGAAAAGCGTGAACACGACTGCAAAATTCATACTTATTTTCGTGAAGACCTTGACAAAAATGGCATTTAACGGTATACTGTTCCCGAAAGCCGCAGTACTGCACTTTCCGAAAAAACGTAAAAGGAGTCTGAAAGATGAAACGCTTCGTCATCCGCGATCTGCTCAGGTGGAAGAACAGTCCCGACCGCAAGCCTCTCGTTCTCAAGGGCGTGCGTCAGTGCGGAAAAACATATATTCTCAAAGAGTTCGGCCGTGAAAACTACCCGGACGTCGCTTACTTCAACTTCGAGGAAACACCGTCGCTCTCGGCGCTGTTCGACTCCGACTTTGACGTCAGGCGCATTCTGATCGAGCTCGGTGTCGTCAGGGGGAAGGCAATCGTTCCGGGCGAGACCTTTGTCATTTTCGACGAAATACAGGAGTGCGGCAAGGCACTGACCTCCCTCAAGTACTTTTGCGAAAACGCGCCGGAATACCACATTGCGTGCGCGGGTTCTTTGCTCGGGATTGCGATCCACGACGTCTCTTTTCCGGTGGGAAAGGTCGATTTTCTCTCCCTCTACCCGATGTCTTTCTACGAATTTCTCGCAGCCGCGGAAAGCGAAGAGCTGGCGGACTACATGGAAACCCGTGACCCCAAAAAGCCTCTTCCCGAACCGGTCGCCGTCAGGCTGGAGACCGCTCTCCGCCAGTACTATATTGTCGGCGGAATGCCCGAAGTCGTGGAAACATGGCGGAATACACACGATATCGAAAGGGTTGAGGCGCTTCAGCAGCAGATTCTTTCCGGGTACGAGCTGGATTTTGTCAAGCACGCCGCTGCGAGCGTTTTTCCCAAGCTCACCGCAATATGGGCATCTGTTCCGCAGCAGCTTTCCAAACCAAACAACAAGTTTGTTTTCAGTCAGGTTAAAAAGGGGTGGCGCGCCAAAGATTTGGAGGATGCGCTTCAGTGGCTGATAGGTGCGGGACTCATTTACAAGGTCTGCAGAATCGAAAAACCTTACCTGCCCCTCTCCTCGTACGCAGACGCAACGGCTTTTAAGATTTATCTGTCCGACGTGGGACTGCTCAGGAGGCTCGCACGAGTGCCCGCTCAGGTCGTTCTTGATTCGAACGCAATCTATACTGAATTTAAAGGCGCGATGACGGAAAACTACGTATTGAACGAGCTTGTCAAGTCTCTCGGAGCGGAGCCGTATTACTGGACTTCAGGGAACTCCGCCGAGGTCGATTTTGTCGTTCAGCTCGGCACGGAAATAATACCGATTGAGGTCAAGTCCGAGAAGAATGTAAAAGCGAGGTCCCTCACCGAGTATCGCGGCAAGTACAAGCCCGATTTTTCCGTCAAGACATCAATGAGACCCTCGTCCGCGGGCAGCAGGATTCTGAATATTCCTCTCTACGGGATTGCGTCGCTGCCGCGGTATATAGACCCGGACAACGCGTAGCATCACGGACAACAACGCCCGCAACCCGGGCAACGCGTAAAAAACGCTTGCGCGGCCCGTTCTTTGGTGGTAAAATGAATCGTTTTGAAGCGGGGCTTGGTTCCAACCTTTGCTCCGCTTTATCATTTTCGCCCGAGGGGCGTGGAAACGGGAAGAAATTGGGAACGTTGATCTACGACATGCACACACATATTTTTCCGCCAAAAATAGCGGAAAAGGCCACCGGGGCAATCGGCGCCTTCTACGGGATTTCCATGTCCCGCCGCGGGTTTGCCGACGACCTTGTCGCGTCCGGAGCGTCTATCGGAGTCGCAAAGTACCTTGTGTGCTCGACGGCGACGACCCCGATGCAGGTCACGGCGATTAACAGCTTCATCTCGTCGGAGGCGGCCAAGCACCCGGAGTTCATCGGGTTCGGCTCCCTTCACCCGGGGTTCGAGGACATTCCCGCCGAAACGGACAGGATCATCGCGCTCGGCCTTCGCGGCATCAAGCTGCATCCGGACTTTCAGAAGTTCGCGATCGACGACCGGGAGGCGTTCCCGATCTACGAGGCGGCGGAGGGGCGGCTTCCGGTTCTCTTCCACACCGGCGACAAGCGGTACGGCTTTTCGAACCCCGACAAGGTGCTGCGCGTGCTCAGAAACTTCCCGCGCCTCAAAGTGATTTGCGCCCACCTCGGCGGCTACAGTGAATGGGACAACGTTCTCAGCCTGAAAA